>Ga0114994_10001866_pt1 | contig 15256 bp, 14 predicted proteins | sample ArcticOcean_MG_C_9_FD_87043 | JGI IMG/M metagenome (GOLD analysis project Ga0114994, IMG submission 87043) | Marine microbial communities from western Arctic Ocean - ArcticOcean_MG_CB2_152 | ecosystem: Environmental > Aquatic > Marine > Oceanic | place: Arctic Ocean: Canada Basin | collected... | reverse complement strand
GGGAGCGAGTTTTTAAAACGGGTGGACCTGAAGTCATTGGTCTCCGAGGCTAGGAAATACAAGGGGCGAGCCATCGAGGTGCGCGCCCAAAAAGCGGCTCAGGCTGCAAAAGATTTTCAAGACCTTGCGACAAAAATACACCATAAAAGAGCAGAGGATAATAAGATTTGGCTCTAACAGGTGCTGACGTTAAAGAGGTGGGTCACCACATCCAACTATGGTGAGACAACTGATACTATACGCCTACCTAAATATCATTTACATCCACAAAAAACTCCGCCTCATCTGCGTGTGAATCTTTCTTTTCACTCTCATCGTCCTCAGGCATTTCAGCAGAAAAATAATCTACTTCAGACTCTTCGTCGGCAAACTGTGAAAAATTATCTTTCTGGAAGTTAGACAGGATCTCTTTTTTTTCTACCAGTTTTTGTACATGCTCTTCACTATATTTGTGGATAATACTGCACTTGTCCTCTTGAAAATCCCACACACTCACAAGAACAATATTCCCCGCGTTAATCCACATTCTTTTACGATGCTTTCCGGGTAAAATTGCTAGCTTCGTTACACCGTCTGATGTCTCAATATCAAATCTACCATTACCCTTGGCTCCCTTAACCAGTGCATAGCTTTCATTTTCGCTGTTATCTTTAAGGACGAGTTCTTTATCTTCTCTAAAATTGTTTCCTTTCTTTTTCCCTTTTTTGAAGTTTTTTCCACCTGAAATATTCGGCATGGTTTTCTATTACATATAATTATTGTGATTCTTATTTAAGTAAATTTGATACAGATAATATAAATCGGTCTATATTGAATATGAACATTAATTTCGGGAAATATAATGGTAATAGTATATCTGATATCTACCTGAGAGATCGTCTATACCTGGAGTGGCTGAACACGCAACCGTGGTTTATGATAAAGTTCAAAGATGTTCACATAAACTTAGATCAGTTTTTGAATGATAAGAAAGAAAGAATTAATGTAACCCGGGACACATTTATCATTTACACGGATGGCGCGTGTAGGAACAACGGTAGCACACAAAAAAAGGTTAGTGCGGGTATAGGTGTATATTTCTCTAATACCAATGAAGAATCTATAGAAGATATTTCGCATAAGTTGTCAATTCCCAGCCCCACAAATAATAAAGCTGAACTCTTAGCCATTGACAAAGCTTTGGAGGTTTGCATACGTAATAATATTACCAAGTGTATCGTAATCTATACAGATTCACAATATAGTATTAATGCTATCACCAAATGGTATGATCAATGGGTAGACTCTGGAAAGTTTCATGAAAAAAAGAATACTGAATATTTAAAAGCTATAAAAGATAAACTCAAACTCTTAGATGTATCATTTATTCATGTTCGTGGACATACAAAGAATGGGGATATTCATTCTCTGGGAAATTGCAGAGCGGACGATTTAGCTACCAGGTGTTTAAATTAAGAATATCTAAGCGATCATTGGAGCTTTAATCGCATCATGAGATTCATACTCTTCAAGAGTAAAATGTTCCAATTTAACATCGTCTATATCAGTTAGATCATCTGAAATAGTAACCAACGGATTCATCTTAGGAGTTCTTGTAAGTTGTTTATGAACCGCTTCAATGTGTTCTTCGTAAATATGAGCGTCTCCAATGATATGGATAAGTTTTCCGGGTTTGTATCCGGTGAGATGAGCAAAGATATAGGTCAAGAATGAATATGATGCGATGTTGTATGGAACTCCCAAGAACATGTCCCCTGAACGTTGATAGAGCTGACAGCTCAACGTTCCTTTTTCTTCATCAACGTAGTATTGAGATAATACGTGACAAGGTGGTAGGGCCATTTTCTCTAGATCGGGGGGATTCCACGCTGAAAGTATTATTCTCCTAGATGTTGGGTTAGTTTTAATCTCATTCAAAATATACTTTATTTGATCCATTCCTTCTTCATCATAGTTCTCTCCCGCGCCTCGGTAATGGGCGCCGAAGTGTCTCCACTGAAACCCGTAGACGGGTCCCAGATCCCCCTCAGGGTAATCTAAGCCGCGCCCGTCTAAGAACTCGCGAGTTGAATTTCCGTCCCATATATGAACATTCTGGTTTGTTAGTGTTTCATTATCGGTCCCACCCTTCAAAAACCATATGAGCTCCTTAAGAATGGTCTTGTGCCCCATCTTTTTCGTAGTCAGGAGTGGGAACCGCTTCAGATCATATTCCATTCTCATTCCGAACCTAGAAAACGTCTTACCATTTCGCCCATGAACAACTGTACCATCCCTAAATACCTCCCTCAGAGCATTTAAGTATTGGTATTCATCTACCCTACTCGTTGGAGAATAAACTTTATACGTTACTCGGCACTCACAATCTACATATCCATCATTCGCCAATATTTTTACGGTATCGGTTGTTTCCTCGGTTTTTAAAAGTGTATAGTCTGTATCATCGAAGGTGAAGTATTTATAGCGATGAGAACCTGAAGCCTTCTTATGCGTCGTTGTAAGATATACTTTGTCGATCATTTTAGAATGTCTTTGCATACATTCAGTATAAATTGATTCGCCCCCAATTACAAAGACCTCATCGATATTTTTCCCGGTGCAACATGATAGAGCGTTTTGGAAGCTATAACAGACTATAGCGCCGGAAGTCGTGTAATCCATTCTCGTAGTAAGAACTATATTTATTCTATCGCGCAATGGTTTAAAATTATCGGGAATAGATTCCCAAGTCTTTCGCCCCATAATAACAGCATTTTTACCAGTGCCCGTTGTTATTTGTTTGAACCGTTTCATATCTTCAGCACATTTCGCAAACAGCACGTTATCTCGTCCAATGATGCCCTCATCGTTCACACCCGCGATAATGTTAAAAGACCTCATCACTATTGGATATAATACCACACTAATTTTTAAGTCGTATCAAATTTACCTAAAGCCCTTTCATTAGATATAGTAAATCAATGAGATGTTTTGATATGGTTGAGTTGGTTAAGAGGGAAAAATATAAACGAGTTATAGAACTTAAAAGAATATATAATATTTATTATCCTTATTAGTTCGTTAAATAATCTATAATAAATATAATGAAACTCTTTACACCCTTCAGCATTTTTTTAATGATTGTTATTTTGGGGATACTATATGATAACGAGAGAAATGAAACTAACGATATTAAAGATACTAAAGTTGGATTTGATCCCAATATTTATATAATAAACGATGAAGGGGTTGAAAAAGATTATCCTTATCGTCCCAGAATAGGAAAAAAAATGCCCATGAACATTGCAACCAGAGGCTCTCCAAGAGATTATGAGTCGGTGGGATTTTTAAAGGCAACCGAAGATAATTCCATGCAAAAACTATTCGGCAGAGAAACATATCCTGGATCGAATAACTGGAACTACTTCTCAATGAGCGATGATTACCACCAAATTGCTATACCAATAAATCTAGAGGATAAAGATTGTACGAAAGAAAATGGCTGCAAGGAAATATATGATAATGAAACTCTGAATATTAACGGTAAAGATACTAAGGCCACTATCTATGAAATAGACCCATATAGATATTCACCGTACTAATTGGGTGCTACCGGACCGACACATCTATATATCTTTCTTTTCTGTATTAATCGTATCAGCGTCTGTATTAATCGTATCAGCGTCTGTATTAATCGTATCAGCGTCTGTATTAACCGTATCATCGTCTGTATTAACCGTATCATCATCTGTATTAACCGTATCATCGCTCGTAGATTTTATAATCACGGTCCGATTATAAAATACCTCATTTGCGCAATCATATAAGATGTTATATATTGTATTGGATAACATCTCTGAATAATAATGACAAGACCCCATGATATACATACTGTAATGATGCTCAAGTTTTTCATCAAATCTGTCCATCATTTCTTCATATATCTCATCTCTTTCTCCAACATCTCCATAGTATACTTCCAAGATGTCATACACCTCATACAGGTCATTTATAATCTCTTTCCTAAGTGGTCTATGATTTTCAATAAGATAAAGACATTCTGTGAATGTAAAATAAATCATATATTCCATTTCCTTCAAAGAATAAACCTGATCAAACTTATCGTCAGTATTTTCAAAGATTCTGTTGTGCGTAACAACATAGTTATTTTCAGTTAGATTACCACATCTCTTGATGTAATTAAGATTCTGCAGAGCAATTTCACTATTCATATGTAGCTATAGTTATAATTATACTTTATATTTTTAAATGGTTATATCAGATACAGCCTTTCCCAAAGAAAGTTCAAATAATAACATGAACCCGAACAATTTATAAAGTTCCCTAATGTCGGCTTTAGAATCCAAATACGTGTGAATACCTTTTATTTCTTTTATAAATATGTGATATGGCAGATATTCACCAACATACCACTCTGACATTTCTAAATATGCTCTGGAATACTGTGATATTAATCGTGTATATCTATCATTATATATCTTGTATTCCCTTTCTAACGGATCTAATGTATCATAATAATATTCTTTGGCTATGGGATCTTTAGATAGTTTTTTCACCAGAGAATTATAATCAGTGTGAATTGTCTTTAATTTTTGTTCACTACTATTCAGCGTTTTTTCTAATTTCTCCAAGTCCATGTTGTATTATTGTTTTTATTTTATACTGTCTATTTATATGAATTTAGAATTAGCAGAAATGAATCTATCAGTAGATATTCAGGATATAGAGACCGTCACACCCGAGACCTCCATCACGGCTGGGGACCCCTTACCAGAGACGCTAAATACGCCTTCACATAATAATGATAGATATTTACTTTGTATTATTTCGTGTGAAAAGAACCGCGAACGCAAAGAGATATTAAAAGACGCCTGGGTAAATGATCTTATGACCCAAAACGATAAAATCGACATCCTATTTATATACGGAAATAAGGATCTGGATTCAGAATATTCTGAAATTGACGACGAGTTGCATGTGAAGTGTGATGATAGCTATGAGAGATTAATTGATAAGATGGATCAATTATGGGATTATATTCATGTGCACAGAAATGATTATTTTAAGATTATAAAATGCGATGATGATAATTTTGTATTTATAGATAGATTTATCGATATGCTGGACGAAACACGGGATTTATCCATTTTTGGTAAATCATGTACAGATGAAAAGTTTAAAAATGTAAATAGTGATACGTTAGATAGAGATAAATGGCATGGGCCGTTTAAAATTGGTTGGTTGTATATGGTGAAGCCGATTGTCATTGAAGAGTTTATAAAGAATAGAGATAATTCACATGAATATATAGGACTACACGAAGATAAACGTTTCTATGATATGATAAGAAATAAGTATCCGTTTTCTCACGACAAGGCACTTGAGATAAAATATATTTTCGGTGCGATCGCAACACGGCATCCGAGAAGGACCGGTCGTAGAAAACGGAATATATATGGACGCAACGTTACCGTGATATCAAACTTAAATTCTGAAAGATTAAAAGCTCGGGGGGCATAAATAGCAGAATAAAATAGCACAAATAAAACCGAAATAGCAAATGAATATTATTATATATATATATATATATGGTCCGTGTTTCTAAACGAAAAACTTTAAAAAGGAGAAAAAGATACAGGGGGGGTGGGGTCCAGAGCACAATCTCGGGGTTTTTTGGAGATGCAAAAAGGGTCAACGAGAAAAACCGCATGAATAATCACGTCCTACCCGTCGAAATATCGCTTATTAAATATTTATTAGATTTATTCTGGGGTAGGAAAGCGCGACCCGGTGCAGGTGGCCACGGCATATATCCGATCCCTTATCCAGGACAATTATTTAAGAAGGAGGGGGGCAGACAGGGATCATTACAAGAAACGTATGTGTGTATTCAATCATGCATCTCAGAGTTTGAACCGACCGAACCGGCACCCGATAAAGTAGGTGATGACGGTAAAAATACAGTCGCAAACTTAGTGGTCGATGGTTCTTTATCATATAATAGTATTCGTCAGTTCGGGAAAGGAGTCCCTTTCGAAATATACAAACAATTAATCACTGACTACAAAAAAGATGGAAAAAGCGTAAATGATTACAATAGTAATGGATCTCATTTTCCTGATATGTATGAAAATATATCTAAAGAGGTTTCTCGTCGCAAATGGACTTCACAACTACTCGCCCCAATCAGTAACGCAACCACTATATGGGGGATACCCTTGATAAAAATGAAATATATTACAAAGGAAGAGTTTAAAACAAACGCGGAGACATATAAAAAAAGGTATAGTGTAACAAATTACGAGGGCTATCATAAAAAATATCAAGAAAGTATTGAGATAAAAGGATTTAAAATCGGTGAACTCGAAATGGAGCACGGTAATCGCAAAAGTCTGGGAGAGCGGCTCAGGGACAATCTAGAATATAAAATGGATTCATCACAAGAGGATTGGGCATACGCACGGTTTGGTATTTTAGATTTAAAAGATAGCAACCATCTGGTGGATAACCTTTCGACAACCAGTCATTTAAAAAATAAAGTCGTGTCAAAAAAGAAACAAACAAAAGAACAGTATAACACTAGTCCAGGAGTTGATAATGAAGATGAAGTTGATCCAGACCGAACAGAAGGAGATGAAGAAAAAGAAGAAGAAAAGGATGAAGAAAAAGAAGAAGATAAAGAAGATAAAGGTGAGAAAGATAAAGGTAAGAAAGAAGAAGAAGATGGTGACCCAGACGGCTTGCGCAAGATCGTGGAAACAATCTATAAGTATATGGACTGTTCTAAACCTGAAACTCTAGAGGGATCATTGAGTTCAGAACAAAAAGACAAACAAAAGGCAGCTATGAAGGTGTTTGATACCTGTAAAATTGATAACAATGGTGAAATGAGTCTATATGTATCTAATTTCTTAAAGAATGTCTTAGAATTAGATGGTGAAACGGAGGGCTTAGAAGCTAAAATAAGAGAAAAAGTTGTAGGTCTGAACGGCAAAATATTCATTAACAAAACAAATATATTGATAATAAAAGACTATAAGGTTACAATCCGAAATGCTGCAACTGTTCGTTCGTGGCCCCCTGATACCAACTTACCGGAAAAACTATATTATTCAAAGGAAAATAAATGGAATGGAAAAAAAAAATGGAAAAGCGATCTCCTCCCTAAGGATGAGAAAACAATACCAATCAAATATACAATATTACAAATAAAACCTAAAATTAGTTCAAATAAAGTAGTATATATTTCCTGGTCCGAAGCGGAAATCATCAGCGATTTCAAAAATAATAAAATATCGAATAGTATTCCATGGTTATCTATCACGCGTAAACTGGGTGATAAAGGATTGCCAGATTACTTATTCATCAACACACTTAATGGAAAGGGGATCAACACGCGGAGCGGGGGAGGGGGAAAAACTGCGCGCATAGCAAGGAAATGGCAACGATCCGCCCCCACCCAGTTCGCCAAATGGAATCCGTTTTCTCAACTATCAAAAGATAGAAAAAGTAGCAACGTAGTTGATTTTGGTGCGATAAAAAAGAATTGGAATTACAAAATAGGTGATGTACTATTATGGTTGGGAAATGGACACCTATATATTAAGAGGAAATTGGGCGCCATAGGCGCGAACCGCCGTGACGGTAAAAGTGCACAGGAACTATGGCCACAGAACCGAAAGAGCACATATCTGGACTCAAATACATACCACAGACTGCCCACATATAAGTCGTATTGTATAATTGTGGGATATGGTGTGGATGTATTATATTCCAGTCCAGGCTCCGAAGCGAAACAGGAGAATATAGAGAAAATAGTAGATTATGGACATAACTATAAACATAATAATCTTTTGAGTGGTGAAGGTTCCAAAAGTTTGCTGAGCGGACCATATGAAGATGAAATCTCCTCACGTCTACTGCATAGTGAAACTTCAAAGCCGGGGAACCCACTTTATCGGTGGAACTTATATGATGAGGATGATTTCATGGATGTGGACGGCAAGGTGGGTCCTCAAAAGGCAAACTTAGATGGGGACGGCGACACCGATCCGACAAAAACCCCAGATCAATTTGCAGAAAAATCTGACTATCAACGCAGAAGGACCACACCAAATAAGAGGTGTTATTACATTGTGGAATCTAAGATTAAAATAAATGAACCGTCTAGATTATGCAAAGTATATGTAGATGAAGCAGATACGTGGGGGGTAAACTCCACGCGATTTACAAGAAAACACAAAGTAGATGGTCCTCTTGCCAGAGATACAGACGAAACGGAGATAATGTACAGTGATACGCAAGCTTACAATGAGGATAAGTTCAAAGAAGCGATAACTAAATACGGCCAGTTCCCCAAATCCCAGAAAAGTCATAGAGGGGGGTCCCCCCCCCCGAAAAAAAACAAAACAAAAGGCGATGATGTTGAAGAGTCCGATGGTGTTGAAGAATCGGCAGCCGAACAAAACTGTAACGAAAATGAATTTGCTGAAGGGGAGGATATCAGAGAATATCCAAACGAAGATGATGAGGTGGCAGCAGACCACCTACTCAAAATGGACAAATTACCTTTTTTGAGATCACTCCCATGTAGTTTATATAATTATTTGGCTTATAGTTACTTCAGGACGAAAAACGTAGACGATACCCTAGATCATATGAAAAAGTTTTTAAAATGTAATAAGGAAGAAATATGGTATCGTTACCCACAAAATGTTCAAAAATACGAAAAGTATAATACTTTGTATTTCTTTGCCCGGCAGCTTGCACCATATTTAGAAGATGAAGAAAATGCGATTCCTAAAATATATAACAATTTTGAAAAATATGAGTTTGCTTCTCAGACGACTCCGAGGGGCAAAGTTGTATTTCAACAGACTAGTCAGTTCGATGATTTATTCTCTAAGATTGTGACAACATCTGATAGATATACCCTAGAAAAAACACCCGCGGAAAATATACCAGGTCCAATAATCATATCTGAACAAACAGAATTATGTAACTTATTTCCAAAAGTTAAAGGTGTCCTAGAGGATAATAAAGAGAGGCACATAACTAAATACATAGACGATCTTAAAAGTAAAAGTGGACTAGACATAAAGGGAATAAAAGACCTTAGTAACTATGGCATAATGATAGATGAATGGGTTGATGAAAACAAAGGTTTTTTAACACCCTATATAGCGACAGATAGAAAAAGCTATATGGGATTCCCAGCCCTAGTTAATATTCTCAATCAGGGGGATTCGTTAAGTATTTACTCGTTTGGATATTACAGGTTCTTGGAAACCCCTGTCTCTGGTGAGATAAAAACGAAGCAAAGCCTAGAATGGATTGATAGACACGTACCTTTAAAAGATTATAAACTCGATGGTGCAGGTGATAAACCATCCAAAGATAGATTGAAGCGGTGGAATGATACATTACGTAAAAAGGTTGGGGATGATGGGGATGATGCGGTTGTTCATTCTCCCATTTTAATAATATGTGAAAATGGTAAGTATTATATTCCTCCTATCTGTTTTAATATGAATCCAGGCACAGAATCTTATATACGAAAAAAGTTCAAAATAAAAATAGAAAGACGCTCAAAAACCACGAGGGGGGGTGATGAGCTAGATGTGAGGACATACTGCCACGAGTTTCTTGAACAGTGGAAAAAAGGTACGCTCTTAATTATTGACAACATAGACTTAATAGAATGCCTGAGCGGAAAAGGGAACCCAACGAAACCATATAACTTGACGTATGATGATACGACACTTTTCAGTCAATATAATTCTAAAAGATTTGTTCTCCCCATGGATAACATTGGGGGGTTTGATTTAGATAAAGGTTTTAAAAGGACAATAAATGATCTGCGTAATATGGAGTCAGGTGTGAGTTCAGATACGGTAAAATTTTCAGATTCGAAGGATGGTCTCGGAGAAATCTTCGGTTTGAAGGTTTTTACATCTAGTCTTGCCGCGGGCGACTCCGACGACGAATTTTTATATTATGACTATTGGCAAATGAATAGTATTCTGAACATGATAACCAAAGATACCGCGAAAATCGGGTATATGAAAAAATCGGAGACAAAAATGAAGGAGCTGGCTCGCAAACTTCCACGGACCCAAGACATGCACATATACGCCAAGTTTAACGGTACAAACCTATTTTTTATTGATGAAAAGGGTACGAAATTTTTTAAATATTTGTTCCTAAAATATAAATATGATATGAAATTATTCAGCGAACCAATGTTAGACCCAAAACCTGAGGGACCACGAACAGGGGCTTTGTATAATTCTTTATTTTACGGATGGGGAACTACGGCAAAGCCGTCCACCAGGAGTGGAACGCCTTTAATGCTGAACAGAAATGCTGTGGCTAGACTATCTAAGAGTGGAGATCTCCTCTACAAAATATACGGCGGCGCGAGGGATGCGGGTCTTGCCGACGGCGGCTCGCTACGTAAGAAATACAATGATATTATAAATATCCTAACAACGACGGACTATCTAGAACGGATGGGTGAAGGGGAAGAGGTCATTAAAGGTGTCAGGGATTTATTGTCGTCGGTCGCTGATATTATGCGGGAAGTAACAGAGGTGCGCGCCGGCGCTTCGGGAGGGGGGAAGCGAACAAACAAAAAACGTAAGAATAATATGAATCTTAGAACTCTTAAAAGGAATAGAAGAAAACAGACAAACAAAAAGATAAGACATCAGAAGAGAGTTACTAAAAGGCTTACCAAAAAAAAGAGAAATTACAATCCATAATTCATAGTATTTTGATCATTCTTATTGATTTTACCTTCTATATCGGAAAAATGTTTCCCCTGGACAAATACAGGAGGGTAATAGTAACTCTTAAAATACTGATTGTCTGCTAAATGAACATCATAGTTCTTTATTTTTTCAGGTTGTATGGTGGAATCTAATAACATAGTTGCTTCATCTATCTCTTTGATGAATAGAGCGTGTGTAGTTATAATTTTAAACTTATCATAATTTATTTTATTCAATCCCCTTTTATGTTTGATGTTTAGTTTGACTTTTCCAGTTTTACTTATTTGTGGAGGGACTATCCACCCACCCATATAGCAAGTTTCTTCAGGGACGTTGGGAAGAGCTCCCGACAAATTAGCATCATCTTCCAATATTAAGTTATTTTTCGTTTGATTGGAATAGATCGCCAGTAGCGCTTTTCTGTGAGCGGCAATGCAACCCAGTTTTGCTATGATACTCTTTGTCTTTGTATTGTAAATCGTCTTTAATTTCTTTAACATGGCTTTATTACACTGCGTTAGTGTAAGATATTCAGCGGGGACCCACTGAATGTGACATACCTTAGATTTATATTTATCAAACTCTCTCTCTTTCTCAAAAAATCTTTCTTCATCTTTACAAATAATGTAGATATTATACTTGTTCATTATAAATAGTATATTATAAAAATTTGATAGGCGATGAGATTAAAAGATATTATCAAGTAATGGAATATTTAACACAGAAGATGGACGTGCCGAATAAAACTCATGATATCATCTCCGATTTTTATGAAAGGGAATATAAAAGACTTCTCAAAGAACTGATAGAAGAAATAGAAGCAATAAGAGAAAAGGCTTCCAACAACTCTAAAATCACTTAAAAAAATGTAGCCGTATTTATTCATAATTATTAACATGGTAGCTATTGGGATAGATCTTGGAACGACATACAGCTGTGTGGGATGGTGGAAGGACAATCGGTGTGAAATAATCGCAAATGACCAGGGGAACAGAACAACCCCTTCATATGTAGCTTTCGCTGGGTCGGAAAGATTGATCGGAGACGGGGCCAAGAATCAAGCGGCCATGAACCCAACGAATACAGTTTATGACGCGAAGCGCCTTATAGGACGTAAGTTCAACGATCCATCCATTCAGAGTGACATCAGGGCATTCTCCTATAATGTTGTTTCGGACGATGATAAACCAGTTATCCAGGTTGATGTTGACGGAGAACAGAAAACATTTCAACCTGAAGAGATATCTGCGATGGTTCTGATAAAGATGAAGGAAATCGCTGAAGCTTTTATTGGTGAGACTGTAACAGACGCGGTTGTAACAGTGCCAGCCTATTTCAATGATTCTCAAAGACAGGCGACAAAGGACGCTGGACAAATCGCCGGGATGAATATTCTCAGGATGATTAATGAGCCCACTGCGGCCGCCATAGCTTACGGTCTTGACAATGCGAAGGATGAAAAGCACGTTCTTATTTTTGATCTGGGCGGGGGAACTTTTGATGTTTCGCTTTTAAACATAGATGATGGAATATTCGAAGTAAAAGCTACGGCTGGAGATACTCATTTGGGCGGTGAGGACTTTGATCAACTCATCATGCAACACTTTCTCCAAGAGTTTAAGAGGACTCACAGGCACGATATTAGTGAAAATAAGCGCGCCATGAGGAGGTTGAGAACTGCGTGTGAGCGCCTGAAGCGGAACCTATCCAGTTCCGCGACGTCCAAACTAGAAATAGAATCTCTGTATGAAGGAATTGATTTCTTTTCTTCAATGACTCGTGCAAAGTTTGAATCCATTTGTATGCCTCTGTTTCAAAAATGTATGAAACCCGTCCAGAAAGTTCTCCAGGATTCGGGTGTAAGTAAGAGTCAAATTGATGATATTGTTCTTGTGGGTGGTTCTACCAGAATCCCCAAGGTTCAAGAGCTCCTTAAGAGTTTTTTTAACGGGAAGGAACTGAGTAAGAACATTAATCCTGACGAAGCAGTCGCGTATGGTGCGGCGGCACAGGCGGCAATCTTGAGTGGTGAAGGGGCGGGTTCAAAGTTAGATGATATTCTCTTGTTAGACGTAGCTCCACTATCGCTAGGCATTGAGACCGCTGGGGGTGTTATGACAAAGATTATTGATCGCAATACCACAATTCCAACAAAGAGGTCTCAGACATTCTCCACAGCTGAAGATAATCAGAGTGGCGTTCAGATCCAAGTTTTTGAGGGTGAAAGAACTATGACCAAAGACAACAATGAATTGGGTGAGTTTCACCTGGAGGGCATCCCACCAGCTCCCCGAGGGGCTCCACAGATAGAGGTCTCGTTTGATATTGATGCAAACGGTATCATGAATATTGAGGCGTGTGAGAAGGGGTCGGGAGCAAAGAAAAACATCACAATTGAGAATGATAAGGGACGTCTCACCAAAGAAGATATTGACCGAATGGTCGAGGAGGCTGAGAAGTACAAGCAACAGGATCTAGAGCAACAAGAGATTATTGATGCAAAGAATAGTCTAGAGTCGCTGATTTATCAGACAAAGGGCACACTGGCAAATGATAGCGTAAAGGATAAACTTTCAGAAGAAGATATAGATATTGTTAACAAAGCGGTTTCAGATGGAGAATCGTGGATTTATTCGGATGTAGGCTCTAGGACAAAGGACGAATACAACTCTAAATTAAAAGAACTAAATGAACTAATCAATCCCATTATGATGAAGCTTCACGACGGACAGATGCCCGGTGGGATGGACGGAATGGACGGAATGGACGGAATGGGTGGAATGCCTGGAATGGACTCTGTCCCCGAGAATCACCCCATAATTGATGAGGTGGATTAAAATATATAATATTGTAAATGAATAATGAAAGTTGTATTACATGTGTTATTGGTATTACGTTACTTTTATCAAGTCTCTATATGACTATCATGCGAGATGAAACATATTTTGATAGATTCGTCGTGTTATTAGATGAAGATCAACGGGACACCTATTTCATGATAGTGAAAGAAAGACTAACTATCTACACTCTTGGTATGATATTGGGGCTAACACTGGGGTTGATGTATCTTTTAAATAACCCCACCCATAAATATCGCGTATGTACATTTCTGACAATAGTATATCTCGTAAAATTGGGATTCTATTACTTCTCCCCCAAGAGTCCTCTAATGTTGTATTCCTTGAAAACAAAAGCACAAACTGACGCATGGGCCGATATATACTCAGATATGAAATATAAATGGAAGATATCTATCTGTATGGGTCTTGTTGGTTATATTATCCTTGGTTCAAGTGTTAAATAGGTAGTTAATTTAAAGAATTAAAATATTAGATATTAATAACAATGGAGAGAAATATAAATGAACCGAATATAACTACTTCAGATGAACTAATGAGAGCAATTTTGGAGCATCTCTCTCAACACCCCCCGGGTAACCACAGTCTGAACCCACAATATGTAGACAATGTGCTACAGAGATCTTTTGAAGAAGACAAGGTAAAGGTTCAAAGATGCACTCACGAGTTTATAGAATCACTTGCCACCAAAGAAATCACTAATGAAGATTTCACGTGCAGTATATGTATGGATCGCATTGGTGTCGGTGAAAAATATATATCATTGCCATGCACCGGAGCGCCTCATCATTTTCATGAGGCGAACGATTCGTGCGACGGTATCAAAAAGTGGTTAGAATTAAATAACAGTTGTCCCATCTGTAGGACACAGTTTCCAGGTGAAGAAAATAAAGATGAAGAAACGGAAGACGCCGTCGATGTTCCAAATGATTCTCAAGATATAGAAATGACCTTCAGTATTGCACACGAAGAAGGTGAAACTTCTAATATCATCAATATGGTGACCCAAACTTTACAGCGTATTACAGAGACGGAAGATGAACGTATGTTGCAGTTAGCGCTATATAATTCTTTAGATTCCACGCCCACTGTGGAGACCCAATCTACTCATACTCCTTAGAATATCTATATTCGTGGGTGCTTCGTGGGTTATGGTTTCTCTATATTCCGTTGTTCTCACACCACTGGGTGTGTGAACTTTTTTCTTGGTAATTTTTTGATCACCGTCGATTATTACGTGCGATGATTCATAATTATCAGAAATCATATTATTGGAGAATATCCTCTGACTGAAAATGTCACCTGCAAAAACACCGAATAATTCATCGAATATACTCGTGGGATTCGCCACAGTTCTGTTGATTTTCCCATATTTGTCATATTCTTCTCTCTTTTCTTTATCTGAAAGTATTTCATAAGCTTCGGTTGATTTTTTGAACACCTCAAGTGCCTGGGGGTTTCCTTTATTTTTATCGGGGTGATTTTTAAAAGCTATTTTGTGATAGGCCCGTTTTAATTCATTATCACTAAATTCTTTAGATACTCCCAATATATCATAACAATCACTCATTGAATATATATCAATAGCATTTATTTTTTAATATCTTTCTTCTTTTTCTTTTTCTT
>Ga0114994_10001863_pt1 | contig 15270 bp, 16 predicted proteins | sample ArcticOcean_MG_C_9_FD_87043 | JGI IMG/M metagenome (GOLD analysis project Ga0114994, IMG submission 87043) | Marine microbial communities from western Arctic Ocean - ArcticOcean_MG_CB2_152 | ecosystem: Environmental > Aquatic > Marine > Oceanic | place: Arctic Ocean: Canada Basin | collected... | reverse complement strand
CCCATTGTGATTAAAACTACTAACATAAATTTCATACTACTTTCTCCCACCGAACTTCCATCTTTCCCCACACTGGTTCGTATTCTCTATTTAATAATTCTAATTTTTTTCTTCGTTCCTTATATTTTTTCAAAACTGAATATACAGAGTTTCCAGTTATACCCCACTTCTTTCCAGTATGAGTTGGAATACCCCTCTCATTTAAATACTTGGTAATCCGTCTATAACTCAAACCTTCTTCATTTAAAGATTTGATTAACTCATAAAGTTTTTGTTGTTCTGGATTGGATAGAAAAACATAAAAAATGAGAATATTTGGTTTCTCTAAATCCGAAGTCACCCTCACTCCACCGTGACAGATTTTGCTAAATTCCGTGGCTGATCGACATCGGTGCCTTTAGCCACTGCGGTATGGTATGCTAGTAGTTGGACGGGTATGGCGTAGAGGATAGGGGTAACAAAAGGATCAACTTTCGGTAGCGCTATTGTATGGGCCGCCAAAGTACCGAGTTTTTTCTCACCGGTGATGTCAGTGATGAAAACGACCCGGCCACCTCGGGCAATGACTTCTTGCATATTAGATGCGGTTTTATCCAACAGCGAGTCTGAGGGCGCAATAACTATAACCGGTATGCCATCCTCGATTAGGGCAATTGGTCCGTGTTTCATTTCCCCCGCGGCATAGCCCTCGGCATGGATATAAGAAATTTCTTTTAGCTTCAGAGCGCCTTCCATGGCAATGGCATAACTAGTGCCACGTCCAAGAAATAACACATCACGAGCAAGCGCTATTTCATCGGCTAGTTCTTTTATATACTTGTCGTGGTTGAGAACCTCAGCAGCGCGAGCGGGCACTTCCGTCAGCGCACTGATGAGCACAGCTTCTCGTTCATGGCTGATACTACCTTTTGCACGGGCCAGGGCAATCGCCAAGCATGCCAAAACAGTCAGCTGAGTAGTGAAGGCCTTAGTGGAGGCAACACCAATTTCAGGACCAGCACAGGTTTTCAGCACAGCGTCTGATTCCCGCGCAATTGTGCTTTCAGGCACATTTACAATGGACAATATTTTTTGCCCCTGTTCCCGGCAATAGCGAAGGGCGGCTAGCGTGTCAGCGGTCTCGCCTGATTGTGAAATAAGAATTGCCAAACCGCCTTCTGGCATAACCATATCCCTATACCGCAACTCGGAAGATATATCGACTTCTACCGGTACACGTGCAATTTTTTCAAACCAATATTTAGCCGTAAGTGCAGCATAAAAAGCAGTGCCGCAGGCCGAGATCGTAATTTTAGGTAAATCCGTCAAGTCAAAGGGTAACTCGGGGAGTGTTATCGTCTGGTCAGCTGGATTGAGAAAACTATGAAGCGTATCACCAATCACTTGTGGCTGCTCATAAATTTCTTTGAGCATAAAATGAGCGTGCCCCTCCTTGCCAGTTAGGGCACCAGAAACCTCTGTTGTCTGGATAGGGCGCTCGGTAATTACCCCATTTTTATCTCGCACAACAACGCCGTTTCTATGTATCACCGCCCAGTCGCCATCTTCAAGATACGTGATACGCTGAGTCATCGGAGCAAGAGCCAAAGCATCCGAACCCAAAAACATCTCACCATCACCATAGCCAATCGCCAATGGAGAGCCTTGGCGTGCTGCTATCATCAAATCATGTTCGCCTGCAAAAATAATACCCAAGGCAAAAGCCCCATGGAGCCGTTCCAATGTAGTCGCCGTTGCATCTTGGGGTGATTGACCAACTTCCAAATAGTGAGTGATGAGGTGAGCGATGACTTCCGTATCTGTATCCGAGACAAGACTATGACCTGCGCTTTTAAGCTCATCGCGCAAATCCTGAAAATTTTCAATAATGCCATTATGCACAACCGCCACTTTTCCGGTCGCATGAGGGTGAGCATTTACTTCGTTAGGCACCCCGTGAGTGGCCCAGCGTGTGTGTCCAATACCAATATTTCCCGGCAGAGGTAATTCTTTGAGGCGGTCTTCCAGGTTTATTAATTTTCCTTCGGCGCGGCGGCGCTCAATGCCACCATTTTCTAACGTGGCTATACCTGCCGAGTCATAACCGCGATATTCTAAGCGCTTGAGACAGTCGAGCAAATGCCGCGCAACATCAGTTTTACCAATAATTCCAACAATTCCGCACATTATTTCTTTACCTTCGCGGAACGTAACTTACTGGCATATCCCACAATAATTTTTTGTTCAGCTCGGGTGATGGCAAGCGCGTCAGATTCAACATTTTTAGTTATTACACTTCCTGCACCGGTAATGGCGCCCGCGCCAATTTTGACTGGGGCTACGAGTGCGGTATTGGAACCAATAAATGCACCGGCTCCTATCTCTGTCATAGATTTTGCATAACCATTATAATTACAAGTAATGGTGCCAGCACCAATATTGGCTTTCTCACCGACCTTTGAATCACCAATATAAGTCAAATGATTAGCCTTTGCACCCGCGGCCAAGGTGGCATTTTTAATTTCCACAAAATTACCAATATGAACACCCTCACCAATATCCGCCCCCGGACGCAGTCTAGCAAAAGGACCTATTATAGCATTATTTTCAATAAATGCTCCTTCAATATGACAAAAGGCGCGAATGTCAACGCCGTCACAAATTTCTACACCCGGGCCAAAATAGACATTTGGGGCAATGGCCACATCTTGGCCGATCTGGGTATCATAGGAAAAATAGACGCTACTGGGATCGGTAAGCGTCGCGCCATTCTCCATCGCAGCCTCGCGTAAGCGATCTTGCATAACGGTTTCTGCAACCGCAAGTTCGGCCCTCGAATTAATACCTATCAGCTCTTCTTCATCGCCTTCAACGACTGAACAATCCCGTCCTGCTTCTCGTGCAAATTTAATAATATCTGTAAGGTAAAACTCACCTTTCACATTGTCGTTTGAAAGCTTTGCCGTGAGATCAAAAAGAATTTTACCATCAATTGCCATGACGCCGGAATTACAGAGCTCATTTGAAAGTTCTTCCTCGCTGGCATCTTGGGCTTCAATGATGGCTTCCAGTCCCCCCGTATGACTAAGGATTAATCTACCATAAGCTGCGGGTTCAAAAGGTCTAAAACCCAGCACAACTACAGCAGGGTCACTTGGTTCAATTCGAGCGGCCAACATGTCTGCCATGGTCTCCGGTGTAATCATTGGGCTATCACCATAGAGCACCAACACTGTACCATGATATCCCAAAAGCATTTTTTCAGCCTGTTTTACAGCATGCCCTGTACCGAGGCGATCTTTTTGAATCACCACTTCGACGGTATAGCCCGCCGCAGTTACGGCGTCGCTCACAGGTTCCATATCAGGACCAATTACCAGCACTATTTTTTCAGGATTAATTTCAGACAAGCTATCCATTAATTGCAAAATCATCGCGCGCCCAGCAATCGTATGTAACACTTTTGGATAATTAGACTTCATGCGCGAGCCTAATCCAGCGGCAAGCACAATAGCAGCCGTGTTTGAAGTATTCATTTTACCAGATTCCCATCAAATATGATGGTTTAGTGCCACATTGCAACTCAGCCGCCAAGTCAAAGATTGTTACGGAGTTTTGCAATTGTCTAAATTAACGGATTTTTAGCGGGTGATGGCGTTATTCTAACTATCGGAAGCAACTTTTTCAGCTAACCACCGGGCAGATCTTAAAAGTCGTGCATCATCACCAAATGAGCCCACAACTTGCACGCCTAACGGCATACCGCTTTCACCTTCCATAAGGGGCACAGTTACTGTTGGAACGCCCAAATACGTCCAAAGAGAGCAGAAAACAGGGTTGCCCGTTGCGTTTAAATTCAACGGCGCTTCTCCAGTAGTAGCCGGCGTTATGATAACATCGTATTCCGAGCAGATCTCTTTAATCACATTATTCAATGCCGCACGTTGGTCAACGCTAGTATTGTATTCGACCGCCGTAACGTTTTGACCCTCCTCACACAACCTTTTCAGAACGTCACTAACCTCATCTTTTCCACGTTTAATGTAAGGCGCATAGTTTTTAGCAAGATCGGCCGTCATTATTTTATTTAGATTTGGGACTGCACAGTCAAAAGCGCTTGGCAGGGTAACCTCGTCGCAACTATTGCCCAAGAATTCAGCCAATTCTTCAAATGCTTTCTGGGTTGCTTCGTCTGCTTGGTCCCAGACAGGTGTTTTAATGAAGGCGAATCTAGGTTCAATTGGTGGGACCTGAACCGTTATTTCGCGCAAATTTGGCGTTGGTCTCAGCCGGGTATCTGGATCTGCCGGATCATAGCCGATTAAACACTCAGCGATAAGAGCAGCATCTTCTAGGGAGCGCGCAAAAACGCCGACGTGATCGAGGTTTTGAGAGATTGTTAAAGCACCCGCCCTAGAAATGAGACCGTGGGTAGGCTTGAAGCCCACCACGCCACAAAAAGAAGCCGGGCGAATGACTGAACCATTAGTTTGTGAGCCAATAGCCAAAGGAACCATACCGCAACCAACAGCAGCGGCGGAACCGCTGGAAGAGCCACCTGGAGTTCTGTTAGCATCATGAGGGTTGGCCGTTTTTCCTGGCGAATAAACGGCTAATTCCGTCGTAACGGTCTTACCCATAATGATGCAACCAGCAGCCATCAATCGTCTTACAACAGTGCAATCTTCATCCGGCATACGCCCCGCATCAAGGACCGTTCCGTTTTCGGTAGGGTAGTCGTCTGTGTCAAAAATATCTTTTATTCCGACTGGAATACCATGAAGCGGGCCGCAAGCCGCCCCGCTGGCTCGATAGGCATCACTATGCTCTGCCTGTTTTCGAGCAAAGTCGTAATTCAAATGGGCCCAGGCGCCGATTTCTTCTTCTTTGGCATCAATCCGGGCAATGCAAGCCTCAACTAACTCTAGCGACGATATCTCGCCGCTCTTAATCATTCCCACCAGTTGGCTTGCCGCAAAATCTGCTAAATCCATAGTCTCAGCCTTTTTGTAAAAAACAGGGGTCAGATTAGTTAGAGGACTTTGTCCGTATGCACGAATCCCAAAAATCAAATAAAACAAGCATCAGGACTACAATGGAGATCACCCAAAAAGGCAGCCCACCCCAAAATCCCGAGGCTCCAGTAGTAATACTTAGAGCGAGCCCAAGCACGAACAAGCTAACCAGCATTGTCGCCATTACCCCAAATAATTTTCCAAGTGTATCTTGAGACATTATTTTAATAATCCTTTATACGCAAATTTGTCATTCCTAGTGCGAAGCATCATATAACATCCAATCTTATCATTTAGTTTTAGGAATATATTCGCCGAAAAAGTAATCAGGCAACCAAAGCGCCATCTCAGGGAATTGATACATTAAGACCATGACCATAATGACGATAAAAAGGTAGGGCATGATGCCTTTAAAAATATCCATCAGTTCAATCAAGTTGCCCAGTACACCTTTTAAATAATATGCAGACATGGCCATCGGTGGCGTCAAGAACGATGTCTGTAAATTAAGAGCTACCAACATCGCGAAAAAATAAGGGTTAATGCCAAAAACCGGCAACATTGGGAGGAATATGGGGACAAAAATAATCAAAATTTCCGACCACTCCAAGGGCCAGCCGAGGAGAAAAATGATAAGCTGCACCAAAACTAAAAACTGCCAAGGTGCCAGATCAAACCCGAGAACAAAATGTTCAATAATCTCATGCCCACCGAGATAAGAGAACACAGATGCAAAGGTCCAAGACCCAACAAACAGCCAACACACCATTGCCGTTGCTTTCGCCGTCAAATAAACGGCTTCTTTCAACATAGTCCAACTAAGGGATTTATAGGCCCACGCCAATAAAAGACCACCGAATGCACCCATCGCCGCTGCTTCTGATGGGGTCGCAAGGCCACCGAGGATTGAGCCTAAAACCAACATGATTAAAAGCGTCAATGGTAGAAAAGATGTCAGAAGTTGCCAATAGACAACGGATGGCGGCGGCACATCTTCGGCCCGCGGCTTGGGCGCAATCGATGGGTTAATCATCACACGAATTATAACGTAGACAATATAAGCCCCAGCCAGAAAAAATCCTGGCAAAATAGCGGCCGCGTAAAGACGTAGAGGAGAGAGATCTGCAATGGCCGCATAAACGATCAGCATGATAGATGGTGGAATCAATATACCAAGTGTACCGCCAGCACAAATAACGCCAGAAGCGAAACTCTTATCATAATTTGCCTTAGCCATAGCCGGATAAGCCAGAAGTCCCATTAACGTTACAACAGCTCCAACGATACCGCTAGCTGTCGAAAATACAGCGCAGGTGATCAAAGCCGCAATCGCCATGGATCCGGGTAAATTACGGGCGGCCATTTGCAGTGAGTAAAACAGCCGGTTAACAATATTGGCTCGCTCAACCACATAGCCCATAAACAGAAAGAGCGGGATTGCCACCAGTGTATCGTTCTCCATTACTGAATAGGTGTTTTGGTTCAGAAGATAAAAAATCTTGTTGTCGAAAGCGTCAGAAATCGCTTCGATACTACCCGCTTCAAAATAAGCGTAATAACCAAATGCAACGCCCATAGCGAGCAATGTAAAGGCAACCGGAAACCCCAGCAGAACCATCACGATGAAAAGCGATAACATTAAGATCGCGACTTCAGGGTTCGTCATCTTAAAAAATGCTCCGTAATACCATCAGTGTTAATTTGAAAAAATTACTTGGCTTCAAGGTCAATCGCTTGGCCTTTCAAGAGTTCTTCCGTTTCCTGGGCATCTTTAAGGCGCGGCAGCCACTTATTTGTTTTTAATGCCAGGTAGCATCGCATGCATTCGGCACCCCCCTGAAGAATGAATAATCCACCAGCCAACGGTATCAGAGTTTTAAAATAATAAATCTGAATGCGCGCCGGGCTATTCCAACTAACTTCTTTATACCGCCATGAATCCATTGCAATTTCCCAACCGAACCAAACCAAAGCAAACATACCCGGAAAGAAAAATAGAAAATACAACCCCATATCTACCTTGGCCTGGGTTCTAACTGACCACAACCTGTAGACAACGTCTGCGCGTACGTGGGAATCTTGAGCGAGAGCATAAGGCCCGGCCATCAAGAACAGAGCGCCATACATCTGGATGCTCATATCGAAAGCCCAGAGGGTCGGAGCGTTAAGGACATAACGTACAAAAACTTCGTACGCGATCGAAAGGGTTAAAATTAAGATGCACCAGCCAAAGGCACGCCCAATCCAGATACTGAGTCCTTCAATTGCATGAATGATCGATATCACTGTTGGATCTCCTGCATTTTGTTCATAGTAAGAATTAGAGGGACAGACTATCGGCTGCCCCTCTAAAAGTGGTTTTTTCGAATATTAACTGTGCAAAAAAACGTGTTAGTTAACCGAAGTAATGCTTGTAAGCTAAACCATAATCAGGCGCGTTCATAAGCAAGTAACCCATAACTTTCTTAGCATAGACCTTTTGCGATTTTACCACTTTAGCGAAGAACGGATCTTTCTTTGACATCCTATCAATAACAACATCCCACGCCTTTAATTGCTCAGCCATAACAGAATCTGGCGTCCGATAAACATTAACACCATGCTTTTCCTTAAGCTTAATCAGATCATCTGCATAACGAAGGGTATTGTTCCAGTAGAAGTTTGAGTTTTCTGCTTCGGACGCGTATTCCAAAATAGCCTGAACTTCTGAAGGTAAACGATCAAATTTTTTCTTATTGAAAGTAATTTCGAAAGATTCTTGAGATTGGTGATAGCTCGCAAGATGATAATGCTTAGAAACATCTTGCATACCAAAGTCACTATCAGAAGTTGGATTGTTGAACTCAGCCGCATCAATCAAACCTGATTTCATTGCTGGCTGAATTTCACCGCCAGGTAATTGTACAACTGACATACCCATTTCCGTCAAGACGTCTGCAGCCAGACCAACCGTTCTATACTTAAGGCCTTTCATCTGAGATGCACTTTTGATTTCATTCTTGAACCAACCCAGCGGTTGAGCAGGCATTGGGCTGTTAAAGAAGCTGACCAAGTTAAGGCCGAGTGATGCCATCAATTCGTTGAAAAGTTCTTTGCCACCACCATAATGAATCCAGCCGAGTAATTCCTGAGCGGACCAACCATAACACGGGCCTGTACCAAAAAGGGATGCGGCTGCCGATTTGGAATACCAATATGCTGACACGTAATGAGCACCATCCAAAACACCTCGGTGAACAGCATCTTGCATCTGGCTGGTTTTGACAACCGAATTTACCGACAGCAGGTCAATTTTAAATCCACCACCAGTCATTTTATTCACGCGATCAACATAGCTTTTGGCGTTTTCAAGGAAAATACCACCGCCCCAAGCTGCCTGAACTTTAAATACTTTTTTTGTTGCCGATAGCGCCAAATTAGGAGCAGCTATCGCAGTTGTTGCCGCAGCACCAGCGGCAAGAGCGCCACCTCTTAGGAACTTGCGGCGACCTATAGTCGATTTTTTCGTTACCATTTAAATTCACTCCCTAACAACAGTTACTAGTTTTTGGTCCTGTACTAGTTTTCTTGGTCCTGTTCTTAATAAATCTTACTTAAATGATTATCGTAAACGAAACTCTCAGAGCCCGTTCAAAGTCTCCTTTTCTAACGTTATTACCGTTTCACTCAGTTACCGAAAAGTTGCCTCGACACATACTATCGTCAAATCGTTAGAATAAATCAAACTTGGTCTTTGGCATACCAAGAATGGGCTATCTTTCGACATTGCGACTTAGAGCGCAAGTGGTTTTATTAAATTTCCTTAAATAAGATTTACTGCACAAAAATTATAAAAGATATCTGGTAAGAAAATAATTTTCCACAATGGCGTAGAATATGACACACATCAAAAATAAAAAAGCGGAAAATGCCTTAATCTTTACCTCTAAGCCACACAATCTTTCGGCTCTTTCCCCGCAAAGAAAGAATCTAAATTATCTAAGGCACGAAACCCCATCGCATCTCGCGTCTCGAAGGTTGCGCTACCGATATGAGGCAACATAAACACATTATTCAAAGAAGAGATGTCCGGATTTCCACCTGGCTCTTGCAAATAAACATCGAGGCCAGCTCCAGCAACTTTACCTGACTTTAACGCTGCTATTAAAGCCTCTTCATCCACCAAAGCTCCGCGCGACGTATTTATAAAAATCGCTCCTTTCGGAAGGAGATCTATTTTATCTTTGGTTAAAAATCCAATCGTTTCAGACGTCGCAGGGCAATGCAGTGATAAAAATTGTGAAGTGGAAAGAAGGGAATCTAGGTCCTTATGAAAAATCGCTCCACCTTCCATTTCAGGAGAAAGGCGATTACGATTATGATAGTGAACTTCCATATCAAAACCGCGCGCCCGCTTTGACATAATCTGCCCAACCCGTCCCATACCAACAATACCTAACCTCTTTCCCGTAACCTGTGTTCCAACCATAAAAGACGGGCTCCAATGCTCCCATTTTCCGGACCTGACAAGTTGATCGCCCTCACTTGCTCGCCTTGCTGCGCCCAACATTAACAAAACTGCTATTTCGGCGGTAGCATCCGAAAGAACGTCCGGGGTGTTTGTAACAACAATCCCCTTTTCTTTTAAAGCCGTTAAATCACAATGGTCTACACCTACCGAATGGTTAGCAATTATTTTCAAACGCCCAGGTAGCTGACTAACAAGATTGGCGGAAAAATATTCCGAGTGACATGCTAAAACCGCATCAACATCTTGGCATTCTCGCAGCAACTCCTCGGGTGAATAAACTTTGTCTTCGAGATTCAATCTAACATCATAGCTTTTAGAAGCCCTTAATTCTGTACTTTTTGAAAGTTTGCGAGAAATTAATAAAACGGGTTGTTGGCTCATTGGTTATCTTTCAATTTTGATTTCCATATAAGATTTATTGGGTGAGTATATTGAGCAATGTTGTTTTTCAGTAAAACACATAATGCACAAAAACATAAATATTAAGTTGGAAAATTATGGCGGGCGCAAAAGGCATTAGAGAGGTAAAATTTGTTGGTTACAAAGGCGTTGGACAAATTGAAGTGGTTAATGGCACCGCCTATGTTGGGCATACGGTGGATCTTGAAGCAACCTCAATCATTGATGTTTAAGATCCTAAAATCGTTGAGCAAATCATGTGTTCCCATAAAAACATTCATGCCCATAAGGTTAGGGTTGCGAATAACCTTATGATAACAAGTTATGAATCAATTGATTATATGGGTGAGCCCAACCCAGGCTTTAAGGGCGTCTTAAATATTTATGATGCATCTGATCCATATAAAATAATCTTTAAGCTTAGTAACGTACGAGCTTTTCAATTTGACCAATTCTTCGCCAATGCTTTTCTGAATTTTCGATCCCGTTTGAGATACCACTCTCGACTCATAGCATCTCCACGGGTAAAGAATAATTCCGCATAAAGTAACTGCCACTGTCGCCCCCGAGTTGACTTTGCGCCGTCACCTGCGTTGTGTTTAGAAAGACGCGCTGCAATATCATTGCTCCATCCAACATAAGTACGTATGTCGCCCGGGACGGTTTGACCAACGGTACCCAGAACATAAACGAAACAGGGGTGAGGACTCAATTTTCTGACCAAAAATAATTAAAAGGATAAAACAGAGATAGCTTTATTATTGGCAAAATGGTGTTAATCATTACTCATACAATATATGTAGATATATTTCTTTAAAAACATAGAACAAACTACTAGTAATGTTAAACATGCTTAATTAGCTAGAGAAGAAACGATACTAAGTGAGCAGAGGCAATACTATAATTTTCCTTTATCAAAGACGCCCTGGATTTTAATAAGATACCTCATGCCACCTTATTTCAAAAAATGTTAGGAGCGCTGTTTTGCCACACTACTTTTATAAATTGAAAAAATTTATTCTTTTCATTTTTTTCCTTATTCTCATCACGAGCAATAGTAACCCTACTCAAGCAAAGGGACCACAGCTTTCAGGTTCAATGCGGGCCTTCCAATTGGCAACGAGCACTGCTGACCGACCAAGCCCCAGCGATGGTGCTTACTGGACGGATGATACTGAAAGGCCTGTAAGTTTGGCCAATTTCAAAGGTAAGGTTGTTTTGGTAAATTATTGGGCAACCTGGTGCTCGCCCTGTATTCAGGAATTACCCTCAATTAGTCGCACACAAGAAATCCTAGGCGGTGATGATTTTATAGTCGTTGCTATTAGTCTTGATCGCGGTGGCAAACCGATCGCCAAGCGCCTTTTCAAACGCCTAAATATCAAAAACTTAGCGCTATTTGTTGACCCCACAAATGTTTCTGCAAAAAAATTAGGCGTCCAAGTTATGCCAACAACCTTTTTGTTTGATCATAAGGGCCGGGAGCTTGGAAAATTAGTGGGGAGCACAGAGTGGGATAACAAAGAAGCCGTCGCTCTCATAGAATATTTTATCAAAAACCCCGCACACGCCGATACTTTACCCGTGAAATAATAATGAAATAATTAGACTGCAACTTGCCGTCTATATATATTAATAGTGAGAATTAATAGCGTCTTTTGTTTGAAAATGAACTACTCGCCACAATGTAAATGAATTAATCAAACATTGTATTTGGTAGAAACAATGCAATCTCAGGAAACGTGACCAAGATAGCCAAGCATGCAGCCATCGCAAACCAAAATGGCCAAATTCCGCGAAAAATAGTACTCATAGGAACATCCGGTGCAATGCCCTTTACGACAAACACATTTACCCCAACCGGCGGCGAAATCAGCCCCATCTCCAACACGATAACAACAACGACACCAAACCATATAGGGCTGAGCCCAAGTTCGAGGATCAAGGGATAGACAATTGGTAGGGTCAATACCAACATGGCTAAACCTTCAAGAAAGGTTCCAAGAACGATGTAAGTTAATAAAACAATAATCAAAACACCAAGATTACCTACCTGCAAACCAACCAAAAAAGACACGAGATCTTCCGGTATTTCAGTTAATGCCATGAACGGAATAAAAACATGAGCACCAATCAAGATCATAAAAACTGTTGCAGTAGTTCTGAGTGCCTGGAGAACCACAAATCTTGTTTTAATCCAATCCAGTTGGCGCCGAAAAAGCGAAATAGCGCCTATCATAAAAGCTCCAACGCCCGCAGCCTCTACCGGTGTAAACCAGCCAAGATAAATCCCCCCAATCGTAACCAGAACTACTCCAATAATGCTTCCGGCACCCCGCAATGAATCTATTTTTTCCCGAAAAGATGCCCGCGGCCCTGCTGGTCCCTTCTCCGGAGAGAGGCTCGTTACAATGTAAATCGCAACGAGAAACAAGGAAGTTAACAAAATTCCTGGCAGTATACCCGCCATAAACAACCGGCCAATCGATTGCTCTGTCAAAATTGCATAAATAATCATACCTGTAGATGGAGGAATTAAAATGCCGAGAGTGCCACCTGCGGCAACAGCTCCAGTTGCAAGGCTATCGCTATAATTAAAGCGTTTCATTTCGGGCAAAGCTACACGCCCCATTGTCACGGCGGCAGCAATGGATGACCCACTCATCGCAGCAAACCCAGCGCAACCAGCGATAGTTGCAGATGCCAGGCCACCCCGAAAATGTCCGATCCACTTATAGGCGGCATTATAAAGGTCTTTACTCATTCCCGAAACACCCGCCAAATTACCCATCAAAACGAATAATGGTACAACAGTAAGTTCAGAGTAGGAGATAATTTCAAAAGCCTCCCCACTGAGCGATGTCAGTGCCGGGACCGTTCCGTTCACAACCCAAGTACCAACAAAACCAACAACAAGCATAGCCATTGCAACAGGCATACGCAAAATCAGAAATAGAAATAGAAAAAAAAGGCCAATGAACCCGATGGCAGTTAACGACATTAATGAAACCCCTTCAAATCAGAAAGATAATCAATCACCGTTATATGCAATGCTCCGACCACGTATAAGCTGAAAAATCTCAGCCAAAAGCACGATAGCGTAGAGAAACATTCCGAATGCGGCGGCATACATAAACGGACCATATGAAACTTCCAAAGTTCCACTCGCTTCGCCAAATTCCGACGCATCATTGCCGCTTATTAATAAATGCCCCGACAACACGAGCAACATAACAAAGCCAATGAATTTAACACCTATATCGACCAGACGCATAAAATTTTTACTAGCAAAATTTTCAAATAATTCAACCACAACTTGGCCGCCAGATCGGGCACTATAAGCGATTGACGCACAGACAACTATAATTAAGGAAAACTGAGCAAGATCTCGGCCACCGTGAATTGGCGAGTTAAAAACAGTCCTTAGCGTGACGTCCAACACGGTTACTAATGTCAAAGCAAGAAGGAAAATAGCTCCTGCCCAAAGCGCAATGAAACGAACCACACAATCGACCCGATCAATCATATGGTTCTTATTTTCAGTTTGATCAGCCATCAAACTTATATCTCAAATAATTGTTAAGGCAGATTATTTTATCAAATCATTATAAATTTTGGTTGCTTTCATGCCCGTTTTATCCAGCTTTGCTAAAGTCGCCCGAGTTACCCTCTCTGCTATAGCATCAAATTTTGTGGCTTCAGAAGGATTGATTGTGACCAACTGAATTTGTTTTCCTGCTTTTGCAGCGGCCAATGCTTTTTTATCCGCACCACCCCAGGTCGTAGATATCTTAACACTGGCCTCCATACCTGTTAGTTTGTCTAGAGCTGTCTTTTCAGAGATTGAAAGTGCATCCCAGCTTTTTTGATTCATCATCACAAAAAATAGGCTCGAAACCCCTTTAACACCCACAGAAACAAAATCACCTGGCTCAGCTAGTTTCCAGGGTCGCTGCAGTGCAGATGGTGCTATTTGAATTGCATCAATGACACCATTTTGCATAGCGGTATAAGTTTTGGTCACCGGCAGATACAAAGCCACAGCACCCCAAGCATTTACCGCTGCCACGTCATTAGGTGATGAAACACGCATCTTCATACCTTTAATATCAGCCAATGTTCTAATTGACTTTTTACGGGAGATAAGAACTGAAGGCCAGTTTGCAAATAATGCTAGCAACTTGGTTTTTTTATACTCATCAGCAAAATGCTCTTCATAAACCTTCCACATTTTCTGAGTAACTTCCTGACTGGTCCGTCCAACACCGGGGTTACTGGCAATCATTGTTTTAGGAAAAAGTTTTGGAGTATAAACAAGAACACCAAACGTTATATCAGCAACGCCTTGCACAACGCGCTTATACTGTTGAACAGGACCCTTACCCAAAGCCCCAGAAGAATAAATCTTAATCGTCAATTTACCATTTGTAGCAGCCGCTAAATCCTTGGCTAATGGAATAAACATATTTTTATGTAAATGGTGAACCGGCGGCATAAAGTGCGCCAATTTAAGCTCTTTAGCTTGGGTAGAAGAAGTTATAGCTCCAATCGCAACCAAGCCTGAACCTATTAGCGCTGCCGAAACTGTAAGTTTTGATTTACTCAAACTCATTTCATTGTCTCCCTAAAATAAATTATTTCGAAATTTAAATTGTGGGTAATTTAATATTATTTTTTGCTTAAAATTCATTTAGTAATTACCCTAGCCTCAACCTGTTTCTTTTTTATAACTGTAACAATTGCAGTTTAATTGTCAACTAGCATAGCATTATCTCAGTTCAGTAATATTAATCTGATACTAGTTTAGATCTACTTATATTAGCGTAGTTATCAGTTTTTTTGGTTTTAATGTATTAAGTCGGAGGGTGGTTTTAATGCCAAAAAGATAGCTTGGTGCCAACCAAGATTCTAAGCCGAAATTAAATTAATTTTAGCGGCGAGAATAAAATCGTTCTCATGCAGCCCATTAATCTTGTGGGTATAAATTTGAATATTCGCGTAGCCCCAGCCAAACTCGAAGTCAGGGTGGTGCCCCTCTTGCTCAGCAATTTTTCCAACTTGTTGGATAAAAGTCAGCGATGATTTAAAATCATCAAACTTAAAAATTCGCCGTAAACGCGTTGCTTTTTTCTGAAGTTTCCAGCCAGCAGTAAACTTCAAAAATACTCGGGCTTCATTGGGTGTTAGTGAAAGGATTCCGCCTTTGCAGGGCACACAAACTTTATCTGTTAAATTATTTAGCATATACACTCTCTGCTGTTTTGGCTTACCCAACGAGGGTAAATGTTTTGCCAAGCATAGTTATGAATCTAAAACTATACCCGTAGTGTAACACCTTTAAAAGGGAACAGTTTATTTTAGCTAATT
>Ga0114994_10001862_pt1 | contig 15270 bp, 10 predicted proteins | sample ArcticOcean_MG_C_9_FD_87043 | JGI IMG/M metagenome (GOLD analysis project Ga0114994, IMG submission 87043) | Marine microbial communities from western Arctic Ocean - ArcticOcean_MG_CB2_152 | ecosystem: Environmental > Aquatic > Marine > Oceanic | place: Arctic Ocean: Canada Basin | collected... | reverse complement strand
CGTCATGGAGCCTGAGGCCCGCGGCGCGGCGGCGGCGGTGGTCGTCCGATGCGGCGGCCGCGTCCTCGGGCGCGCTTGGCGGCGCGGTCGGCGGAGAGGCCCCGGTGCGGAGGCAAAGCAATGGCTCGCAGCGTGACGCGCTCGACGACGGCGTGACGGCTCACTCCCGGCATTTGTGCAACGGCGCGTTCTCCCGGAACCAAGAGACGCCCACGCGCATCACACCGCCGATCCCGCTCGGGCGGGCAGGTTCGGGCCCGACGTCGCCGACAAGCGCCGCCGCCGCCGCGCGCCGGCAGCTTCCGTGGCTGCTCGCCGGCCTCGTCGGTCTCGTCGTCGTCGCGTCGACCATCGGCCTCGTCGTTGCGGCGTCGGCCGTCGACTTCAGCGCGAAGGTGGTGCTACCGCTCCTCTTCCTATGCTTAGGCGCGGCGACGATCGGGTCGCTTGCGCTCCGCGGCCTCGCGCAGATTGCGCGCAAGCTCGACCAGGCCCGGGCCTCGGAGGAGAAATACAAGCGCATCCTTTTAAAATGGACTCCTCTGCCTGTCTGGGTGGGGGCCGTGGCCTCGGACGACGAGATCGAAGACAACTCCAACGACGACGACACCATGCGCAAGGCCAAGACCATGGCCCGCCTGCGCAAGGCGTTCTGACCTTGCACCACAAGATATACCGACCCCGCCCCTGCTTACTCCGATGGATGATCTTCTCTCGAAATTAGACCCGCGCCCGCATGAACTCCTAATAATAATCTATCATCAAGTCGTTGAATGTGAATCGCCTGGGTCGCGCGGTCACGATTTCGGGTCCGGATCGTCCTCCCGTCCTTACCTCATCTGAGCAGGGCAGAAGCTCTGGCATGCCTCCGGTAGAGGTCCGGTCCCCAGCCCCTAGGGCGGCGGCCGGCCGTCTTACTCCTCGATAGCGTCATGCCTCCGGTCGATTTAGGGATATTTAGCTAAGATGGCTAAAACGGGTCCGGGCGAAGCTATCAAAATCACCTTTGGCCCAGCTCATACGGCCACGCGTGGACTCTCAGACGTACGACGCGCACAGGAAGTCGCCACAGCCATCGGCCACGCGTGCCTGAGCGAAAAAATCTACCAGCGCTCGCTGCGGAGCTCTGGGGACCGGAGAGCGCTACAGCCTCTGTGAAGCTGCGACGCGCCCCCGAACACCATGCCCCAGCACGAGCACATCGAGCTGCACGCGAAGCGCCACGGCGAGCGCCTCGACGCGCCCGAGAAGCGGCGGAAGAAGGAGGCCCGCTCCGTGCACGAGAACGCCAAGTTTGCGCGCAAGATCCACGGCATCCGCGCCAAGCTCTACAACAAGAAGCGCTTCAAGGAGAAGGCGATTTTGCGTAAGACCATCGCTGCGCACGAGGAGAAGGAAGCGAGAGCCCGGAACAACACTGGTGATGATAAAGCGGCCGTGCCCGCGTTCCTCTTGGATCGGGAAGGCACGTCGCGAGCGAAGATCCTGTCCAATTCCATCAAGCAGAAGCGCGCCGAGAAGGCCGGCAAGTGGTCCGTGCCCATTCCTAAGGTGCGCGCGGTCGCCGACGACGAAATGTTTAGGGTATCTCTGTCGGGCAAAAGGAAGAAAAAAGCCTGGAAGCGCGTGGTCACGAAGATCACTTTTGTGGATCCCAACTTCACCAGAAAACCCCCGAAGTACGAGCGCTTCATCCGGCCCTCCGGTTTAAGGATGAAAAAGGCCCACGTGACGCACCCCGAGCTCAAGGCGACGTTTTGTTTGGCCATTCTAGGCGTCAAGAAGAACCCCAGCAGCGCCATGTACACGTCGCTGGGCGTTATCACCAAGGGTACCGTGATCGAGGTGAACGTGTCCGAGCTCGGTTTGGTGACGACGACGGGCCGCGTCGTCTGGGGCAAGTATGCGCAAGTCACCAACGACCCGGAGCTCGACGGCTGCATCAACGCCGTGCTGCTCGTGTAAGAGATGTATTTGATTTACACAAGGGGTTATTACGTCGATGGCGTGCCGAGACATATATGAGCCGGCGAGCGCCTCAGCGGCCCCGCTTCGAGGGCTCGACGCGCCAGGGTAGCTTTGACGAAATTGTCCCGGCGGCCTCGGGGTCGAAGGACTCCTGGTCCTCTTCTAGGATACCCCAGTCCGTGCCGGCGAAGACGTCGGCGGGCGTGCGCCAGGCCGCGCGCACGTCGTCGTCGGCCACGTAGCGCCGCGCGAGCACCATTTCCTCGCCGTCGAGGTAGCCGAGGCTCACGAAGCGCCCGAACGGTGTCGAGCCACAGGCCGCGACGACGGCGTACGGACCCCGGATCGAGACGGCGACGAGGTGTTCGTCGTCCGACCATATTTCGTGGCCCTCGCCGTCGCCCTGGTCCAGGTGGTAGTCACCCTCGAGTCGCATGTCCCCTAGATGCGCCAGCCCCCAGAACATCTCTTTGTAACCGGCGGTGCCCTTTGTGTATTTGCCGCAGGCGCAGGCCTTGCCGCAGGCGCAGGCCTCGAGGACCTCGAGGCTGGTTTTTGAGGTATACTCGCTTGTTTTCAGGTCAAAGTGATTCTCGCTGGTGTCGAACAAGGCCTCCGCGGGCAGCGCGTCGGTGTCCGTCGGGCACCAGTCGCCGCTCCATTCGATGGCACTCCCGGCTCTGTCCTTGAACAGAACGCCGCGCCAGACGAACAGCGTCGCCCGCCAGTCCCGTTCCTCCTCGCGCTGGCGCCGCGGCATGGCTGCTCAAAATTTGGTCGAAGCAGAGCGTGTTGGTGTGCGGCTCAAAGCTTGGTTTACAGCAGAGCGTGTTGTGTGCGGTGCCTCGGCGCGAATTTTGATGCACTCAACGCGTGGACGCAACGGTGGATAGCCTACAACGAGTTCCTGACTCTCTGCGCTACTGCAAGGCGGCCTGTGGCGGCTTTACACGGCTATTGCAGCCTGGAGATCATCAAGAAACCCGCGGACCCAAACACAGATTCAAATTAGGCATAAATTCACCGCCGGGGCTCCGGCGCCGGCTCCTTGTACGCGATGAGCTCGTCGACGCCCTCGCGCCCGCCCGTGGCCAGGGCCGTGCCGAGCCCCACGCCGACGACACAAGGCACGAGGTACAAGAGCGCCGGCTGGCCGTTGCGCACGAACTCGTTCGCCGCGAAGGCTCCACCTAATCCAACGGCGTAGGCGCCCGTCGCGGCCCGGCGCCACACGCGCTCGCCGCGGACGTCGCCGTAGCGGCCCAGGAACGAGACTAACAACGACGGCAACGCCACGTCGCCCAGGCCGAGCAACACGTAGGGCGACGCCGAACCTATTGGGTTCGGCGCCTTGAGCACGACGGGCGCGTCGATCTTGGTGGCGACCGTCATCATCACGTCGCTCCCGAAGACGAAGAAAATGTCGTAGAGGAACAAGCCGCCGAGCAGGGCGGCCCCGACCTTGAAGGACCGCAGCGGGACCGTGCGGGGTCCTAAGAGGGCGAGGGACCAGCCGAGGAAGTTCGCGAGGCCCGTCCTCGCTTCTATACTCAACGCCAGCCCGTCCGCGCCGAGGTACAATGCCACAACAATAAACACGACGACGGGGGCGACGACGGACGCCCGTTCGTCGTCGGAGACCGCGTCGACGGCCTCGGATATAACTAAAGCAGCGGCCCCGCCCGCGAACGTCGACGTGAGCAGGCGGTAGCCCAGCGAGGGGTCGATGCTGAGGTACTTGATTAGGACGTACAAGGAGAAGAGGCTGGCGGACGCGAGCACCGGCGCCAGCGCGGCCTGCTTCAGCGTCAGCGGCTCCGCCTCCGGCGGCGCCAATGAACACGCGCGGCTCGACAGGTAGACCGTCGCCGTCGCGAGGCCCAGGAAGAAGACGTAATGACATTCTTTGGACTGGAGCACGATCGGCACCGCTTGCAAGGCCGCGGCCAGCGCGTAGATCGGTGCGTCTTGGGCTATCGGATTCGGCGGCGGTTCTATCGGCGTGGCGGCGAGGGCTGTGCGACACGCCGCGACGACGTGTGGCCGTGGTGCTACTAGCGCGTGCGCCGTGCTGGCCAAAGCCAGCAGCAGTGTTTGTGTGAGCATGGCCTTAAAAATTGCGCGATTGGAATGCACTCTGCCGGCAGCAAGCAGTAAGATCGTGCTGCGGCACTCCACAGGACCAACGACTGCAGTGAGCTTGTATGTGCGAGTCCACTGGGGTGAAAAACCCGGGACAACAACCCGCGTCTGACACCTCGACTTTTCCTCAAGCACGCGTCGACTATACGCGCAACCGCGCTACCACCATACATGCGGTGTTTCGTGCTGTGGGCATACGCCGCTCTGACGCGGCGACAGGTTGACGCGCGTGACCGACGCGCCGCTCGACTCAGGCGGTTTCGCCGACTTCCCTACTCCCCGGTAGCGTTATAGTAATTTGCTTTACTCCACTACTCCATCACGAAGCCGCACGTTTCGCCGTTCACGACAATCGATAGGTCGTCGTCCGTATCGGGCGCGACGTCCTTCAGCAGGGACTCGTCGTCCGCCGTGAACGTTTCGCCGCGCACGGTCCGCACGAACTCGCAGCATCATCGTGTACACGCTCTTCCAACCTGTGCACCACCTGGCTACGGCTGCCCTTCGCCGCTGTATAGGCAGTTTCGGGTGGCAAGAGGTCGCGTGCGATCGTTACTCCCCCGCCCTGTCCACTGTCCAAGAGGCTGCTTCTTCGGGTCAGCAGCAAGGCTGCCTTGCACGCTCCGGGCTTTAGTGCGTGTGGCAGCTGCGGCGGCGTAACCGGTCGATGGCGTCTAGGATACAGGGCACGCGACCACGCCCATTCACGAGATCTGTCAGCGACCCGCACGAAGCGTATCGCGCGCGGTTTTGTGTCCGGTAGTCTCTCGCATGCGTCGCCAGGCGCCCACATGAATTATGAAGCGTGCGGGGGGTGGCGCAGCACTAGCAGCAGTGGCGGCGGCGGCGCTAACGCGGCTTGGTGCAGAGCCGGAGCGGCGAAGGGCAGCGTCGAGGTGACCGTAGCCGTCGCGCCGAGTGCCAGGCAGCCTCGAGGCGCGGCCGCCGCGAGCCGCACCAAACGAAGGCCAGCTTACAGCTGTAGCCACATAACTAAGCACCAAAGAGGGGCAGCCGCCGCCGCGAGCCGCACCGACGAAGGCCATCTTAGCCACAGAACCAAGCACCAGAGGAGGCCGCCGCCGCAGCCATGCTCTTCGGCGCCCACCTCGTCGCGGACGCGGACCCCGCGGCCACGGCCTATGGTTTACCAGTGCCCCAGTCGCCGGCGCCCACGCCGTTCACCCAGTTCCTGCGGTCGAGCCGCTTTCCGTCGAAGGCCTTGGTCCCGGCGCCGGCGCCGGCGCCGGCCCCGGCCCCGGCCAAGCTCTTCCCCGTCGTGCGCATGCCGCGCGTTACGGACACTTCTAATTTAGAGTTCTCGCTCGAGAAGACGCTGGAAGGCATCTACGCCCGGGAACGGAGTGAACAGTTGCAACTCCAAACGTTACAAACAAAGCTCAAACTGACCGATGTTCAAGTAAGAGAGATGGACCTGCTCAGCGTTATTCGCAAAGAGATGGCGCGCGTCCGCAAGGAGACGGGGGAGCCCGACGAGCTCCCGAATCTCATTGTGGAAAAGTTAAGGAAGACGCTCAGCGAGCTGCCGCCCCTGCCGGCTAAAAGACGGAAGAAAAAGCCGAAGCAGCCCGCGAAGAAGAAGCGACCCGTCATGACCGAGGTCGAGTTATTGCGACGGGAGATGGCGGTGTCGAGGGCGAAGCATCAAAAGCTGGAGAAGGAGATGCAATTGAGTGCCTCCAAGGCCATGGGCGTCACCGGGCCTAGTGTTTTCCACGGGGGGCGGTTTTCCCACGCCGAGGCTTACGTGCAAGCTGTGGGTTTTGATACGTTAGTGAAGACCGTCACTCGATTATTGAACGCCCAACTGGGCGCGGGCTGGACGAAGTGGGGCAACTTCGTGAAGTACAGTCGCTATGAGGAGCAGCAGCGGAAGTTCCTCATACGGCACGCGGCCGCCGAAGTCTGGAACGGCATCCAAGCCACCTTCAACAAGTTGATTGGGATGCGCTGGGACAAGTGGACGGACTACGTCCATAGAGAGCGGTTGCAGGAGAACCGGGCGGCGTCGGATTTGAATGCTACGATCGTCGGGCGGTACGTGCGGGGTCATATGTGTAGAATACGGGTGCAGCGGTTGATCGAACGGCGGGTTGAGGAACGGCGGTTTGACGCGGCCGGGTGCATTCAATCAAGGAGTCGGAAGACGCAGGCGTCCCAACGCGTGGCGCGGCTGCGCCGGCGGCGCGTCCGCTACATCGCGGCGACGATGATCCAGGTTCTTTACGGTGTCCCGCGAGGTGCCTTCGAATCAACGCGGCGACGGCGTGTAGTCTCGCGCACGTCGCGAAGCATCACCCTCCACGCCCTCGTCGCGACCCCCCCGCGCCCTCGACGCGCCTGACCCCGCAGGCTATGGGCCGCGCGCTCTTCGCGAGGCACCGCGTTGCGTACGAAAGAGAACTGGCCAAGAACGTCAAGTCGGCCGTCATGCTCCAGAACGCCTGGCGGAGCGGCCGGGCCGTGCGGACCGTGCGGAAGGTACTGCGGATGAACCGGCGGGAGAAGGGCGCGCTCAAAATTCAGACGCGGCAGCGCATGCGCGTCGCGAAACGGGACGTGGCACTCATGATGATTCAAAGAGACCAGAGACGGTCCTCGACGAGGATTCAGGCCTTGGCACGAGCCGTGGCCGCGCGCATTTTAGCCGACCGTCTCTACGAAGCGAGAGAAAAGGAGGAAACGGATCGATACGACGCCGCGACGTACTTGGCCGGGTGCTGGCGCGCGCGGGAGGCTAGAGTCTTGTTCGGTTCGAAATTGAAGAAGCTCATGGTGCAGCGTAGATTAGAAGCGAGGAGTCAGGCGGAGATTTCGAGATTTGTGCGAGGAGCCAGTGGCCGGGTCAAGTTCAAAGCCGAGAAGTTCAAATATCATAAAGTGGCCTGCGCCTCCGCCAAAACTCATGAAGAATTATGGGACGACCAGGGCGCCGCGTTCTACTACTACGACAAGAAACTCAACCAATCCTTCCACGAACCTCCAAACAGTGGCTACTTGCGGAGGGACGGGTTATTAGTGCTGGGAAATGGCACCGTCTCCGAGGACCCGGACAACGTGCTGAACGACCAGCAAGCGGCGGCGAACGCGGCGGCCGACTCGGCGCGGCTGCTCTTCGGGCTCTACGCAGAAAAGGCGCAGGAACCCATGAACAATTTCTTGGCCTTCACGCAGCAACGGCTGGCCCTTGGAGGCGCCGCAAGTGACGTGCGCATGGTCCAGGACGAGCGCTTCAACGAGACGTGTAGCACGCTGGAGATGCTGTCCAACGAACTCTACTACGCCGGACGTTTGGGAAGGCCGGGCGCCAAGCCTCCCGTGCGCGTCGAGCAGGAGGCCATCCAAGCGGAAATTGAAAAAAGGGTCCAGGAGGCCGTGCTGGAGCAGGGCTCGGCCTACACGTCCGCCGGGACGACGCTGCAGGAGCCCAGTGCCGCCTACACGGCCAACTCCACGACGACGGGCACGCTCCACTGGAAGAGCCAAATTTCGACCATGGGCTGGCAGCAGTTATACGACGACCAGGGCAACCTCTACTACTACGACGAGGCGACAGGCGCGTCGCAGTACGAGAACCCCTACGAAGGGATGGAGCGGCCGTCGGAGGCCACTCAGAGACCGATGACGGGCAAGTCCACGCAGAGCGTTGAAAGCACGTACTCCCAGCGAGCGGCCGGTTTGAACCGCCCGATGACGCGAGGAACGGAAGCGTCGGCCAACTCCATCCTCCCGTCGGAGGAGTGGCAGCAGCACCAGGACGAGCAGGGCGCCTTCTACTGGTACAACGCCGGCACGCAAGTCAGCCAGTACGAGGACCCCTACGACCCGGCGGCCTACCAGCTCGGCTCCCCTGCGGACGCCACGTACGACACGGGCGGCCACACATACGACACCTACGACACGTCCTCCCAGCCCGTGTATGCCCTGGAAGGGGCCGTGGAGACGCCCTGGTCCCAGCACCAGGACGAGCAGGGGCACCTGTACTGGTACAACGCGGAGACGCACGATAGTACGTATGATGATCCTCACCCTCAAGCTTAAGGACCTGTGTTGTGTGTATTTGGTTGTTGAGGGGTCCGCTTCGGGTGTCTTGTGCCCTAGCCATGCAGATGTTGAAGATGGCGGCTTTGGTGCGGGTTTGCTATTTTACGTTGCGGTGGACGTCCGGATGGGTCCGGACTCGTGCTTGGACGTCTCCTTATGCTTCTCGAGTACTCTACGGCCCACAGCTCGCAAAAAAAAACGCGCACTGAACGTCACCTCGCCGAGCTTATAGTCCTCAATTAGCCAACTTAATGCAAGCCCCCGCGTCCAGGATCCAAGCGGCAGCGTTATTGGATGCACTTCCAGTCGCCGAGACGGCGCGCAGCGGAAACGCCGTCGGCGCCAAGCAATGCGGCTAGTTGAGCTAACTATACATTGGCTGGATTACCGCGCGCGGAGCGCCGGACGGCGCGCCAAGCTCGCCTGCCGCGGCCGCGGCTGAGATCTCGCCGCAGCAGCACTTGCCTGCTGCCTGCTCGGTCAGCCACACTCGGGAGCGACCGCCGTGCCGTCGGGAGCGACCGCCGCTCGGTTCGCTCACACGCTCGTCGGGAGCGACCGCCGCTCGGTTCGCTCACACTCTCGTTGGGAGCGACCGCCGCTCGGTTCGCTCACACACTCGTCAAGAGCGACCGCTCAGCTAGCTTACACACGCGTCGCAAACCCCTCGCGCGCGCATCGAGCGGCGCACTCACCTTTTTCCTCTACGCAGACCAAGATGCAGCTCCGTTCCCTCATCGTCGCGCTCGCGCTCGGCGCCACGTCGGCGTTCATGCGGCCCGGCTCCGTGTCGCGCGTGTCGGCCATGTTCTCGGTCGAGGACAAGCTCAAGGAGATCGTCGCCGAGCAGCTCGGCGTCGAGCAGTCGAGCATCACGCCCGAGGCGAGCTTCGCGTCGGACCTCGGCGCGGACTCGCTCGACGTCGTCGAGATGGTCATGAAGATCGAGGAGGAGTTCAACGTCGAGCTGCCCGACGAGCGCGCCGAGGAGGTGCAGAACCTGTCGGACGCCGTGCGCGTCGTCACCGAACTCACCGCCTAGGCGCGAGGAAAAGTCCTCCCGCTCGCTCGCCGCGCGCCGCCGGGCGCGCGCCTGTAACAATCGAGTATTTATTTCCTGCGCGATCGGCCCTGGGGTTGTATGCTACTCGTGGCGGCGCGCCGCGGCGTCTCTCAACGGAGGCCTCGACCCGCGCGCATTATTGGTGCCCAAAAAAGCTCGGCGCGTGTGCGTCACGGTGCGTCTGCACAGCGATTCATCGGCCGACCGCCGTTTTGCATATATCCTTTGCAATGGCTGCTGCTGCAGCTTCGGCATCTCTCGTTGCAGCCTCGTTTGTCAAAAGGCTCTCACTGGCTGTGCATCTCTCCAATTGCTCAACGTCTGGCTCCAGGGCTATCTGGAGAGCCGCAATTGGTGTGAAGCACAGCTGGTCGTCGGTGTGAAGCACGCAGCCTCAAATCGTCAACAAGTGCGATACGGCGATGCGCCGCGCCCTAGCCGTCTGCTGCGCGTCATCGGCAGCGGCGCTCGACTTCGTCTCGAGCCGACTCCTGCAACGAGTCCGACGCGTGGATGCAGGCGGCGACGCTTACAACGCAGCGAGGGATTTCGTGATCAACGGCGAAGCGCTGGGTAAAGTGCTTCCGAAGAGCGCCGAGGTGCTGGCCTCGACGGGGCGCTTTACAGTTTCCGACGAGGCGGTCAGCCTCGACGCCGCCGACGAGGCCGCCGCGACGGCGGTTCTCAGAGACGTGTTCGATGCGTTGCGGGCGAGTGATTCCGTACCGATGCTGCGCGGGTGGTGCGACGAGCCGTTTGCGATCCGACCGTCGTTCTCCTCACCAGCAAGGGCCATCATCGAGCGCTGCACGGCGCCATTACTAGGCGCCCCCGCCTACGGCGTGTTTTGCACGGCGTATGTCGCCGACTCAACTGGCGCGCCGTCCAAGGTCTGGCTGGGCCGCCGGTCCGCCACAAAGCCGACGTGGCCCAGCCTGCTCGATAGCGTCGCGGCCGGCGGCTTGGCGGCCGGCGAACTGCCGCTCGACGCCATGGCCGCGGAGTGTCAGGAAGAGGCGGGAATGGCCGCCGAATTGTTGCAAAGGCTTAGGCCGGTCGGGGCTGTCTCGTATACCGGCTTCCACCAGGACCGCGTCTGGGCGGTCAAGCCGGACAGGCTGTTCTGCTTCGATCTCTGTGTGCCGCCCGATTGGCGGCCGAAGGCCGTGGACGGCGAGGTCGCGTCCTTCGAGAAGGTCTCTGTGGACGCTTTGATCGACCGCCTCGTCTTAGACGACGAGGCGTGGAAACCGAACGTGGGTTTGGTATTAACCGATTTCCTCGTGCGCCACGGCCGCGTCAGCGCGGACGACGACGAGTATCTCGACCTGATCCGCGCGCTGCGGAACGGGCGGTGTGCTTAAATTAAGTGTATCTACGACATTTTTTGTATACGCGACGGAGGGGGGTGGTCACAATTAAAGGACTGGGCGGGTACACCGTGAGCGGCGCGGGCAACTCGTCCGCCGCGGGGTCGACGGGCACGGCGCCGCCCGCCCCCACATTGATAGGGTAGATCAGCTGCGGCGATGGCGTACCGGCCGGCGCGGCGGCGACGCGTGCGGGCACGTGAAAGCGAAAGCCGCACCGGTCCCCCGAGGGCCCCGCGGCCGCAAGCAAAGGCATGACGAAGCCAAAAGAAAAACAGAAGGAGCATAGGATTGTGGTGAAGATGAGGAGGCCCAGCTTGTAGAAAAAAGTGAGCTGGCAGGGCAGCATGAATGCCGCCGCCCCAAATGTTGTGACTGCCCCGCCCACGACGGTCCCGCCCATCTTGGTGATGGAATAAACAAAACGCTCGAGGTTGTCCGTGAATCCCACCTTGTCCGCCTCGACGTACATGTGGCAGAGGTGGATGGCGTAGTCGACGGAAAAGCCAATGACCAGGACACCAGCTAAGGCCTCGATGACGCCCAGGTCCCAGCCGTACACCCACTCGGCCGCGCCCAAGACACTGGCGACCACAAAAGCGATACCCACGATGGCGTAGAGCGACACGAGCAAATTTTGCGTGGCAAAAACCAAAACAGCAAACGCGATGGGGAAGGAAGGCGACGACCGTCGTAAGGGACGTGTTGAATATCGCCGCACGGGCGCGGTCGGAGGCGTACAAGAGCCGCCGCAGCCTTGTTTCGTCGCCGTCGGGCGCGCCATGCTTTATATGATCTCCGCTTGGTACGGATGGCCCTCTCTCGGTTGGGCGTCGCCGTGGACTCCAGTGACGACGACGAGCCGCCGCCGCCGCCACCCCTCACGACCAAGCGGCTCCGCTCGCCGCGCTCGCCGACGGGGCCCTTTCCCAAGCGCTTCCTCGCGGACGCCTACTTCGCCGCCGATAAAGCCATGCAGCTCCATAAAGGCGAAGGCGAGTTCGCTGAGAGCGTTGTGACTATCCAAACACTGTTAGATGGCGCGGACGACGGGAGCGGGGACCTCTTCGACTTCGCGCGGGATACGCTCTTCGACCTCGTGGTAAGGAACGGGGAGCCGTTACGGAGACCCTCGTGGGAGCCCGTGCCCGACTCATGGCCTCTCGTGGAGACGCCGCCCGCTGGGCTGGTCTCGACGGCCGAGGTCGAGGCCGCGTTAAGGGGGCTCTAGGGGTCTCCCGGTTTTAAACTGCCCATCTATATCTCGATGAGAGTCTGCCCGCCCCACCGCCGCGACCGCGAAGCCTCCGCCGGCCCTGGGACCTGGTGGGCGTGCGCTCTAGGCTAATGGGGCCAAAACCCGTGTATACAACCCGGCACCAAGCCTCGTTTGCGCGCGTGCCGGTGCTGGCGTGGCCAATTCTCCGCAGATCGAGTCCTCGCGACGTGGAAAGGGTCAGCAGCACACGCATTCGTCGAGCACTGCGGAGCAACACGCTTCGCGTGCACAACCGTGTGCTCTCAGTAGAGTTCAAACCAGCCTCCTCAGACGTGCGCACGCGTCGCCCAACGCCTCAAATGGCCGTCGCCGTCGCCTACGCGAGCGAGACGGGCCGCGCCAAGGCCCTGGCCTGGCGCTGCCGGAGCTGGTTAATGCTCCGGGCCGTCGCGTGCAAAGAACCGGTCGCCCTCGACGCCTTAGGGGAGGCGGACGTGACCGTCATCTTCGCCGCGACGGCCGGCGACGGCGCGCCCCCGGCCAACGCGAAGCGCTTCTGGAGCGCGCTCCTGCGGAAGGGCGCGCCGCGGCTCGATGGCAAGAAGTACGCGCTGTACGGCCTCGGCGACGCGCGCTACGGCCAGAAGTACAACGCCTTCGCGCGTAGACTAGACGCGCGCTTAGCCCAGCTGGGCGGCGTCAAGCTGTGCGAGCGGGCTCTAGGTGATGCGTGCACGTTAGAAGGCGCCGAGTCGTTCCTGCCGACCTTTTTGTCAAACCTGTCGCCCGCGCTCGGTGTAGAACCAGCTTTGGAAGCGTCGCTGAACGGCCGGGTGGGCGACGAGGCGCCTGAGAGGATCGAGGACTACGCGCCACCTATTACTGTCGTTTTGGAGGACGGGGCCTCGTCCGTCCAAGAATACGAGCGGAAGTTACTGAAGAAGGAGGGCTGCGCAACTATCGTGGAGGCTTCACTAACAAGCACGGAGCGCCTCACTTCCGAAGACTGGTGGCAGGAGGTGCGACATATTACGTTTGGCGCTGCGGTAAAGTACGCGCCGGGCGACGTGGCCGTGCTCCTCCCGCGCAACGCATCGGCCCATGTCCAGCTCGGCCTCGCGGCACTCCAACGGCGCGACCCGACGCTGACAAACGCAACACGTATCGCGTCGGAATTCTTAACAGGCTCCGTCGGCGATGTGCTGGAGACGGGCGTGGACCTCGCATCGCCCTTACCGCAGCGGTCGCTGGGCCATCTGGCTTTGTTCGTGGCCGGCGACGATGCGACCGCTACGGAGCAGCGGCACAAGCTGAGGGAACTTGCGTCGACAACAGGCGGCGCGCTCTACCGCGACTACGTGCGCAGCGAGCGGCGCGGGCTTGTGGACGTCCTCGTGGACTTCGACCGGTGCGCCCCTTCGCTCGAAGCGTTACTGGACGCCGCGCCCAAGTTAAGGCCGAGGCACTATTCGATCGCGTCCTGTTCGTCCACGACGGTGGAGCTCTGCGTGGCGCGGGCCTTTGCCACGACGCCGTTGAATCGGCGGGTCCCGGGGCTGTGCTCGTCCTGGTTGTGTGATCTGCGGGCCGGGAAGGTGTTGCTCGGCGTGCGGACGGGCGAGTTCGCAGTACCGGGCCCGGAACCTCTAGTGTTCGTGGGGCCGGGCACGGGCGTCGCGCCGGCCCGGGCCTTTGCGCTCAAGCCGGACCGGGGCGCCATGCTCCTCTTCTTCGGGTGCCGCGACGAGCACAAAGATCGACTGTACTCTAATGAATTTTCAACGATGGCCAACCTGACCGTGGACGTGTCTGTGTCGCGCCACGCGGACGCTTCGCAGCGGCGCTACGTGACCAAGGCGCTGCGCGCGACGGCGACGGAGGTCGCGGCGCTGATCCTGGATCGCGGGGCCCGCTTCTACGTCGCGGGCAATGCGAAAATGGCCGCCGACGTCGCGCTTGCTTTAGCGGACTGCCTCGCGCCTCGCTGCGGCGGGCCCCACAAGGCACAAGTGTTGTTGCGGCGGCTCGAGCGGGAAGGTAGGTTCGCGACGGAGGCGTTCGGGTAAAAGGGGTCTTGTGTGTAGTCCGTCTTGCCCGGGGATCGCACATTTCTTTTTTTTACATCAAACAACAACAAGAACCGCGTCATCGAACCGCGGCGCAGTAGAGCTCGTCGATGCCCGACAGCGCGTCCGGGGAAAGCTGCTGGCCGTTCGCGACTTGGCACGCGAGCGCGAGGCACGCGCCGGCGACGCACACGAGCAAGAGCCGCTCGGCCCAGCGCGCCGCGCCCGGCTGCAGCTCACCGACGAGCATCGTGTACGCCGACTCCCCGAAAGCGATCCTCGAGAAGCTGCTCGCGCCGCTAACCCCAATTACCACGATGTATGCAAACCGCTCCAAGGCATCCGGGAGGAGCACGGGGCCGCAGCCGGTCGCCGCGACCGTCGCCTCGGACCAGAGCGTCGCCGCCGCCGCGAGAGAAGCCGTCAGCGACACGGAAGCCACCGCCGTCGACGCGTCGCCGTCGGAGCTGCCGCGCCGCGCGGCGAGCGGCAGCGGTCGCGCGCGCGCGCTGGGCCCCACAAATGCCCGCGCGCCCAGCACGAGGCTGCAGACAAGCAGTAGTCTCCCCAGCGGCATATTGATCGGCTGTGCCGCGCGCAAGAAATCTACTCGACTATCCGCGAGATATATATTGTCCGATCCGCGCGCGACTACTGCCTTGCCGCAACGCCGCGCGCACGGGTGTGGCAGCGCTTGCATCAAAATCGGATGGCACAAAACCCGTCTCATAAAACCCGTGCGGCCGCAAAATCTCGCACCTCTGGCCACAGACTAGCAAGGACGCCAAGACGGCCTCCACTCGGCTGGAGAACTGCTGTTCAGTGCGAGACGGCCACACTTCACGCAGCGGAGGCGGCGCGCAGCCTTTGAAAAACAAAGGCTCTCTGGATCTTTCCTGGCCAAGCGGAGGACACCGGCAAAGTACGCTCGTCGACGCGCCGTCGCGTCGAACGACCGGTGTCTCGAGTACTGCTCGCCCGCGCGCGTCCCGCGCGATGGCGGCCCCCGCACCCGCGAACGACACGACGCAGCAGGAGGCCGTGCAGCTCGCCTGCCTGGCGCTGGCCGGGCGCGGCGACGCGAGCGCGGCCCACTCGGCCGCGGTCCTCGGCGCCGCTGCCCTGGCCTTCCAGCGGACGAACGATGCGCTGAAGTTGGGCACCGTGGTCATCCGACACGTCTACCCGGCCTTCCAGGGCGAGGACATTGTGGATGGCGACACGCTGCTCCACGCCGCGGTGCGGCGGCAACTGCACGAAGTGACGGGGGCGCTCCTGGAAGCGGGGACGCCCCTCGGCGTGCGGAACGCGCGCGGCGAGACGGCCTTCGAAGTGGCGAGTCCCGTTGTGGACGAAGCGGATCCGGAGCTCGAGGCG
>Ga0114994_10001860_pt1 | contig 15278 bp, 11 predicted proteins | sample ArcticOcean_MG_C_9_FD_87043 | JGI IMG/M metagenome (GOLD analysis project Ga0114994, IMG submission 87043) | Marine microbial communities from western Arctic Ocean - ArcticOcean_MG_CB2_152 | ecosystem: Environmental > Aquatic > Marine > Oceanic | place: Arctic Ocean: Canada Basin | collected... | reverse complement strand
CAATGCTTGCTCTGAAAACTGATTTGGCGCACACCAAAACCCATCGGCATTTGTGTTTGCAGATGTGGTTCCAACCCAAATTGTAATGTTGAGATGAAAATGCGTGAAGGTATGGGTAACCATGCCTTCAAGGGCTGACCACTTAACACTAAACGGTGCCAATTCCCGAACCTCTTCATTTTCCCAAGGCTGATCGCGCCACTCGGTCGATGGCACTTCGATCATGCCACCGAATAACCCCCTCGGTGGGCGCTTACGCAACCAAATTTCCTTATCCGCATTTTGCAACCAAAACGCCACCCCATGGCGCGTTGGTTTAAGCTTTTTCGGCAGTTTAACTGGGTACACCTCAGGCATGTCAGATTTATATGCCGTGCACGCGCTTGCCCACGGGCATTGGTCGCATTTTGGTGATTTAGGTCGGCATATGGTTGCGCCTAAATCCATCAAAGCCTGAGCAAAATCACCGGGGCGATCTTTCGGCAGTATTTTTGTTGCCAACGCCCGAACCTGATCTTTCGTTTGGCGCACCGGTTCTTTAATTGAATACAAACGCGATATCACACGCTCGATATTACCATCGACCGGAACCGTTGGAATGTTAAATGCAATGGCCGCAATGGCTGCAGCCGTGTATGGGCCAACGCCCGGCAATGTAAGTAATTTTTCTTCTGTGTCAGGGAATACCCCCCCATGCTCCGAAGTAATCACCTGTGCGCATTTATGCAAATTATGGGCCCGGGCGTAGTACCCCAACCCTTGCCACGCATGCAAAATATCGTCCAAATCTGCGCCCGCCATGGCTTCCGCCGTAGGCCAACGGGTTAAGAAATTTTGGAAATACGGAATAACCGTTTGCACAGTAGTTTGCTGCAGCATGATTTCAGACAACCATGTATGATACGGATTGGATGTTTTATTTCGCCACGGCAAATCCCGGGCTGCCCCGTCGTACCATTTTAAAACATCAGCAGATAATTTTATTTTTTTACTTGAGCTCACTCGACTGTTCTCAACACCCTTTAATTACTTACCCAGAACATCGTTCAACACCGCTTCTGTATCGGCCCCAACACGTGACGCAGGTCGGACTTTTTGGCGGTCTTTGCCGATAAAATTAAGCGGCGATCCTGATGCCCGAACCCTCCCAACCCCATCTTGATCGATTTGATCGAACATTGGGTTTTCAAGCGTTGCCCGGGGGTCTTCATGAACCATTTGCTGAAACGTCTGGTATGGCCCCCAAAGCAAACGCGCCTCGTCAAACACAGGGCCAACTTCAGCCAAAGTTTGCGTTTTTGACCATTTTGTAAGCTCGACAACAATATCGTCCCGTGCCTCATAACGCCCGGCGTCTGAGTTCAAATCTAAGCCCCGTTTATTTGCAATTTGAGCCATAGCATCAGCCGTATTCGTTACTTTCATCAGGGCTTGCCAATGGCGCTCCGTCAAGACGACAAACATCACTTGGCGGTCATCCTTTGTCGGCAAGTTATGGCCTAAAGCCCCATACATATGATTGCCAATGGCAGGCCGGTCCCGCTCCATGGCTTCGGCCTCGCTGGCGTATCCGAGGTTCGAGACAAGCGCATACGCGACATCCGATAAAGCCAAAGTCACATGCTGTCCTTCGCCTGTTTTACGACGGTGGCGTTCCGCTGCTAAAATTGCCATCGCTAGGGTCATTCCGGCAATCGCATCCCATGCGGGCAGCATATTATTTACGGGCTTGTCTGGTGTTGCATAGCCCGTTGCCATGGGAATGCCGACGGCGCAATTCACCGTATAATCGACAGCCGCGTTGCCGTCATTGTGTCCGGTTAAGCTGACCATAATTAAATTGGGGCGAACTTTACGCAATTCGTCATACGACAACCAAGCGGGCCCTGTTAGATTGGTCAATAAAATGCCCCCGTCTTCGCCGGGTGCAGACAAAATATCGCGAAACGTGTCGCGCCCATTTTCATGTTTTAAATCCAACGCTACAGATCGTTTGCCTTTGTTTAACCCCGCCCAATACAAACTGGTCCCATCATCACTCAGTGGCCATCGCTTGTAATCCATTCCGCCACCTTCAGGATCAACCCGAATAACATCAGCCCCCAGTTGGGATAGCGTTAGGCCTGCCAAAGGGGCCGCAATAAAAGCCGACAATTCAAGGATCCGCATACCAGAAAGAACGTCATACATAAGTGTTTTCCAAGATGATGATGATTTTAATAAATAAGTGCCTTATTATCGCAACATTTTAATATCAAACAAGACTTGAACAGCCACAATATCACCATATTGGAGTTGTTGTGGCACCAGCCCATATCCCGTATTATAGGGGCAACAACGCAGCCGAAGGAAAAAGCGACGGATGGACGAAAAACCAAAAGAAGCACCACCGAAACGGACCTACACCACTCAGGCGCTTGGAAAATCCATATCGCACTTAACACGCACATCTTACAGCAAACGCGGCTTTGCAGATGGTGAAATACTACACAGATGGCCAGCAATCGTTGGCGAGTTATTGGCTAACGCGTCCCATCCAGAAAAAGTTGTTTACCCAAAAGGCCAAAATGGGGACGGAACTCTTCAGTTACGTGTCGGCAATCCCGGCCTTGCCCTAGATATTCAGCATATGGAACCGGTGATTTTGAGCCGCATCAATGCTCATTTTGGCTATCGAGCCATAAACCGAATAAAACTTATCCAAGCCCCCTTGCCACCCCGTATCGAAAAACCCAAATATAAACCTCGCGCCTTAACCCTTGCCGAAAAAAAATCATTGGAATACCAACTCGAAAATGTTGAAGATTCGAAACTAAAAAATGCTCTCGAAAAATTAGGAAAATCAGTAACAGGACGAAACACGCGCTAACCCTTGCATATCCTATGATACGGGCATCAAAATGAATGTTTATTTTATGCTTGCTTCGATTACTTGTGGATAACTCCAGAAAAGGAGTCGACACTACCGAACTCACAATTCTATATTCACCAACATCTTGTGCTTAGGAGGCCAAATTGTCACGATATATACTAGGTTTTGTAGCTCTACTGGGTATGACCCTCTCTTTTTCAACACTCCAGCCCACGTCGGCCAAGGCAGCCATTGCTAATAATGAGGATGCCATAAAAGAAATGGTTGTTGGCGATGAGAACGCGCAAATAACGGTCATCGAATATGCGTCCTTGGGTTGCTCCCACTGTGCAGACTTTCATATGAGCACGTACCAAGACATCAAAAAGAATTATATCGATACGGGAAAAGTAAAATTTATTTACCGGGACTTTCCTCTTGGAACGCCTGCCCTTGCCGCATCGATGATTGCGCGCTGTTCTGGTTCAGCAAAGTACTTCGGAATGATCGACATCTTCTTCCGCGGCCAAAAACAGTGGAGCCGTAGTGAAAATCCCATGGAAGCTTTAAAAAAGATCGCACGGTTTGGCGGTATGAGTATCGCTGATGTTGACGCCTGCCTGCAAAATCAAGAGCTGCTGGATTATATTCAAAACACAGCCCGAGATGGCGGCGAAAAACATAAAATAAATGCGACCCCGTCTTTCGTTGTTGATGGCGAAACAATTTCGGGAGTAATGCCTTACGAGGACTTTAAAAAGATTCTCGATAAAGCTCTCAATAAGTCTATATAAGGTCAAACGCGAGTGCTTCACTTCAATAAACTTCGCCTCACCGGCTTTAAATCGTTTGTCGACAACACTGAATTGCTGGTCGAGCTTGGCTTGACTGGCGTTGTCGGCCCGAACGGTTGTGGCAAATCTAATTTGGTTGAAGGCTTGCGTTGGGCCATGGGCGAAACATCGGCCAAGCAAATGCGCGGCAAAGAAATGGACGATGTTATTTTTGGTGGCACCTCAACCCGGCCACCGCGTAATATGGCGGAAGTGGTACTTGCCCTTGATAACTCTCAACGGACGGCCCCAGCCCAGTTTAACGACGATATAGAACTAGAAGTCAGCCGCCGGATCGAGCGTGAAAAGGGCTCTAAGTACCGGGTCAATGGCAAGGAAGTTAGAGCCCGTGATGTGCAATTGTTGTTTGCAGACTCATCAACCGGTGCCCGTTCCACTGCCATGGTTAGCCAAGGGCGTATTGGTGCCATTATTGCAGCGAAGCCCGAACAACGCCGCGCTTTGCTTGAAGAAGCCGCCGGCATAACCGGTCTTCATTCGCGCCGCCACGAAGCTGAATTGCGCTTAAAAGGCGCCGAAACAAATCTGGAACGATTGGATGATATTCTAATTACTTTGGATACCCAGATTCAAAATTTAAAAAAGCAGTCACGCCAAGCCACGCGTTATCGCAATTTGAGTGACCACATACGGAAAGCGGAAGCAACGCTTTTTCATTTGCGTTGGGCCACTGCCGAATTAGAATTGGATAATTCCCGGGCCAAATTCACAACCGTGCAAGCTCAAGTGACTGAATTAACCGCAATGGCGGGCACTGCTACGGTCAATCAGGCCGAAAGTTCTGAAAAGCTTCCCGGATTGCGCCAAGCTGAAGCCATCGCCGCCGCCGAATTACACCGCTTAACCATTGCCCGCGAAGGCTTGGATGATGAAGAAGCCCGGGTTCGACAAACTGCCATTGAAGCCGATAGCCGCCGCCAACAATTAGAGCGCGACGAAGAACGCGAACGGATAATTGCTGAAGATGCAGGCGGTGCCGTGTACCGTTTAGCTGAAGAGCGCCAACAAATAGGGCTCTCACGCGAAGGCGAAAGTGAAGCTCAAGAAACAGCACAAGAGTTACTTGAGCGTTCAAACGAGACTGCAGAGTTGCTTGAAGCGCAAATGAACCAACTTACAGAGCAAGTGGCCGCCAGTGAAGCGCAGCGAAATGGCTTGAGCAATCGATTGCGTGAACTTGATGCCCGTATGGACCGCTTAAAGCTACGCAACCAAGAAATAGAAGCCCAACGCGCAGAATTAGAATCCCAAAGCCCCGATGCAGAATCCGTAGTGGTTGCAGAAGCTGATTTGGACGCCGCACGGGCGGCTTTGGAGTATGCCCAAGAACAACGAGATATATTAGAAGAACAACGCATAGAGGCCCAAGATAAAACCCAAGAAACAGTGTCTGCCCTGCAAGAGGTATCGGCTATAAAAACCGCCCTAGGCGCGGAAGAGAAAACTCTGGCCCGTATTCTGGCATCCGACGAGGGCGAACTTTGGCCGCCAATGATTGATGCGGTAACGGTTGAGCCTGGATTCGAAACCGCATTAGGTGCCGCCATGGGTGAAGACCTAGCCGTCCCTTCCGATGAAGCCGCTCCGGCCCATTGGCGCTCGTTCCCGCCTTACGATTTTGTTCAAGCCTTACCCTATAACATACAGCCCTTAAGTGATGTGGTTAAAGGGCCTGCCGCCCTGACTCGTCGTTTGAGTCAGATCGGTATTGTTGACGACGACGACCAAGGTAAAATCCTGAGCCCACGGCTAGCACAAGGCCAGCGGATCGTTAGTAAAACCGGCAGCGTTTGGCGCTGGGATGGTTTTATGGTTTCATCTGGGGCGACAACCGCCGCCGCTGCCCGTCTAGAGCAACGCAATCGGTTAAATGAAGTTCAAACTCAATTGGCTGAAGTTCAAGAAAAAGTCGATGCCGCCCAATTGATCCGCGACGATGCCCGCAAACGCGAAGAAGAAATACGTGGCGCTGAACACGCAACCCGTGAAGCCATTAACGCGGCCGAGCGCAAATTGAACGAAACTCGCGAATTCGTAGCTAAAATCAAAGAAAAAGTAACTGCATACGCATCGAGGGTTGAAGGCTTGGCCGATACATCGCAATCGAACGCCCAAGACATCGAAGAAACCGCGATTGCTCAAAATGAAGCCCAGCGCCAATTCCACGACATTGCAGATCCAGCCGCTGAACGCGAGCAAGTTGCAACCATCCGCGCTGAATTGGCCGAACACCGGGCTGAACAACTGAGCAACCAAAGCCAATACGACTCCCTTGTTCGCGAAGCCAGAGAACGTGAACAGCGTCAACTCAGCATTGCCAATGAAATTCAATCGTGGCAACAACGAAGCGATGGCTCCTCAAAGCAACTGGAAGCGCTAAAAGAACGCCGGTCCTCCATAAAAGAAGAAATGGAAAAGCTAGACGCCAGACCGGCAGAAATCACCGCACAGCGGGAAATTTTACTCACTAGCATTGAAACCTCAACAATCAAGCGATCAACCACAGCAGACGCCCTGCAGCTCGCTGAGAACACATTACGTGAAGCCGATAACATTTGGCGCGAAGCCGAAACCGCATTGGCTCAGGCGCGGGAGCAAATGGTCCGCACCGAAGGTTCCGTTGAACAAGCCCGCCAAACCTGCCTATCAATCTCAGAACGGGTTCGAGATCAATTAAATTGCCGCACGGATCAATTGTTCGAGATGGCTGAGCTAAAGGAAGACGCCCCACTACCTGAACTGGAAGCAACGGAGCGCCGTGTTGACCGATTGCATCGGGAACGCGAAACGATGGGGCCGGTCAACTTACGGGCGGAACAAGAATCCAACGAAATGGACGAACAGATCAACAGCTTGAATGAAGAGCGTGAAGATTTGATCCAAGCCATCGAAAAATTGCGCCACGGTATTGCAGAATTAAATCGCGAAGGCCGTGCCCGTTTGTTAGCATCTTTCAAAGAAGTCGATAGACATTTTCAAGATTTATTTGTTCGCTTATTTGGCGGTGGACGCGCCCATTTGGAATTGACCGAAAGCGATGATCCTTTAGATGCGGGCCTAGAAATATTAGCCAGTCCACCGGGCAAAAAGCTACAGGTGTTGTCATTGCTTTCGGGTGGTGAACAGGCACTAACGGCATTATCGCTTCTTTTTGCGGTCTTTTTGACCAACCCAGCCCCAATTTGCGTGCTCGATGAGGTCGATGCCCCACTTGATGATGCTAATGTAGACCGATTCTGCACCATGCTTGAAGAGATGTCAGCCAATGAAAAAACACGATTCTTAGTAATTACACACCATAGAATGACAATGGCCCGTATGGATCGACTTTTTGGTGTCACAATGTCTGAACGGGGTGTGTCGCAATTAGTCAGTGTAGATTTACAGCGTGCAACAGAGTTGCGCGACGCGGGATAATCCTATATAAGGCTTTGAAAATTAGGCTTAATTGAATGTCAGATGATCCAGACAAAGATATTTTAGACGAGTTAGGAACTCGACTAGAGGGTGCCAGAAACGACCATATTGATCCGTCAAAAGTAAAGAATAACCACGGATTACAAAATGGTAACGCACTGGGTCTTGCTTTCCGGGTGGGCGTTGAGTTAATTTCCGCCGTCGCCGTCGGAACTGCCATTGGGTGGGGTCTGGATTATTGGCTCGATACGCGACCTTGGTTTATGCTTGTTTTCATCATCGTTGGTGGTGCAGCTGGCATTATAAATGTTTATCGGATGGCAAGCGGCTTCGGTTACGCGGCAGGTTATCAAAAGGAAAATTCTAGTACGAGTTCCGACAGCGGAACACGTGTAGATGAGGGGAAAGAAGACATTGGCTGAAGGTCATAGCCCACTCGCACAGTTCGAGATAAAGACATTAATCCCGCTGCAAGTTGGCGACATTAATGTATCAATAACGAATTCATCCGTTTTCATGATTGCCACGGTTTTGGCGATCAGTCTCTTTTTAGTTATGGGAATGCGCCGTAGTGCATTAGTTCCTGGCCGCTGGCAGTCGATGGTTGAGCTCAGTTACATATTCATAGCGAATCTTATTAAAGATACTGTAGGCTCAGAAGGGCGCCCATATTTTCCGTTTATTTTTACGGTCTTTATGTTTGTTCTTTTTGGCAATTTGTTCGGCATGCTTCCGTACACCTTTACATTCACAAGTCATATCGTCGTAACATTTACGATGGCCCTGTTTGTGTTCTTAGGCGTTACGTTGATTGCAATTGCCAAACATAAAATCCGGTTCTTTACGTTTTTCATGCCGCCGGGTGTTCCCATGTATATGGCCCCGATACTGATCCCCATCGAGATCATCTCGTATTTATCTCGACCAATTAGTTTAAGTGTGCGTCTGTTTGCCAACATGTTGGCTGGACACACGCTCATGAAAGTGTTTGCCGGTTTTATTTTCGCGTTAGGTGTGTTCGGTATTGCCCCTTGGGCTTTCATCGTCGCTTTAACCGGGCTTGAAATTGTCATTGCCTTCCTGCAGGCCTACGTCTTTACGATTTTGACCTGCCTCTATCTCAACGACGCTCTGCACCTGCACTAGAGTGTTAACAATTATTACTTACTTATCAGAATTACTTAGAAAGGAATTTATTATGGAAATGGAAGCTGCAAAGCTAATTGGCGCTGGTTTAGCTGTTATTGGTGTTATTGGATCAGGTATCGGTATTGGTACAATTTTCGCATCCTTCATTCAGGCTGTTGGACGAAACCCGTCTGCGCAGGCTGCTGTATTCCCAATGACCATGCTGGGCTTCGCCCTTGTTGAAGCTATTGCGTTATTCGCTCTAGTTATCGCATTGGTTATTTTGTTCGGCTAATCGAAGCGTTTTCGCCTAAACCGGACGGTTACCCCCGTCCGGCAGAAGCTCTAAAATCCAATAAAAGGATTGTTCGATGCCTCAACTAGACATATCCACCTTCTCGACTCAAATCGTTTGGTTGGTGATTACATTTTCTGCTTTATTTATCATTATGTGGCGGGTTGCCGTTCCGCGCATCTCTGATTCTTTGGAACAACGCCAAAATCGCATGGATGATAGCTTAAACAAAGCTGCAGAGTTTAAAAAAGAAGCTGAAGCTGCGATTGAAGCTTACGAAAAATCGTTAGCGGAAGCACGTGAAGCTGCTCATTCAGCCATTGCCGATGCAAACGCAAAGCTTTTGGATGAAACAGCAGCTAAAGACGCTGAATTAGGCACTAAGCTGAAAGCAATGCTAAGCGAAAGCGAAACAAGCATTGCCAAAGCGACGGAAAACGCTATTGACAATGTCCGTGTCGTTGCCGAAGAAGTGGCTAGTGCAGCGGCTGAACGTTTGCTTGGTGACGCTGTAGATGCGGGTGTCGTGTCAGCAGCTGTTGATACCGCAACAAAAGCCCGGAATTAGGAGAGTATAAAGTGTCACATATGATACAAGATCCGACATTCTGGGTAGCCACTGCTTTTGTTGGCTTTATTATTGTTTTGATTTATCTGAAAGTTCCCGGCTCAGTCGGTGCACAATTAGATAAACGCGCAGACAAAATCAAAGCGGATCTTGATGAAGCCGAGGCGCTTTATAAAGAAGCCCAAGATTTATTGGCGTTATACCAGAAAAAGCAACGCGATGCGGCTAAAGAAGCTGAAACGATTGCAGGCAATGCCAAAATAGAAGCAGCACGGATGCTCGAAGAAGGGCGCGTGCGTTTATCTGAAACATTGTTACGACGCGAGCAATTAGCGAAAGACAGAATTACACAGGCCGAAGCACAGGCTATAGATGAAGTCAGGATAAAAACCGTTGACATTGCAATGGATGCAACCCGCGAAATCCTTGCTAAAGGATTAGCAGCAGCCAAATCTGACAGTATGATTGAAGCTGCTATTAAAGAATTGCCGAGCAAACTTCATTAAGAGAAATTGCACGGACAAATAATTAAGGGGAGCTTTTAGCTCCCCCTTTTTTATGACCAATTAAGAATGAACATTGCCGGCTACAAATATCGACCTATGATTTCCTGAAAACGCCCCTTCTCTTGGTAACGAAATCACTATTTTTTTTAAGCAGCTCGATGGTCGCTGGCTTTAGCTGGTTCGGGGCGCAAACAAGCCAAAGATCTTAATGCTTAAATGGTAATGGCTTTCCAAAAACCTGAGCTGGAACGAGTTTCTGATGACGGGCACTTTAACACAGGCTATCGATTGCCCCGGTAATTGCTTCAGCTCTAGCATTAACGATCATTTTGACACTTTGAAAATATCCTTTGGTGTAAATTTTTGAAATTTTCTCATCGTTATCAAAATGAGGAGCAAACTTTATGCCGTGTGGGACAACAATCTTATATGCGTATAGGTCCTCGTATCTAATCAGCTCGATCTCCTTAATTGACAATATATAGGAATTTTTTTCCTGATCTTTTAAATAAGTTGGAGTTTCTCTTTGACAAAATCGGTTCCCGCTAAAATCGAGCAATCTTGTTTATTTGCATTCAAATTCCGGAACAAGCGCCTTACGGACAGCACTTTATACACTTTTGGGTATCCAGCTTCCTCCAAAATCAAATTCGCCGCTTCATACATATAACCAGATTCTTTTCAATCGCCCCTATAAATTCCATAGGGGTTCATTCCATAATTCCAAAACTGACGTATTCTTCCTTTTACCCTTATTGGGCAAGGACCAAAGGGCTGAAAAGTAAAACAGTGTAAAAAACGAGACTGGAAAGCCGAATTGGGGTACCTTAATATTGAATCAAAGTCCAATATGCTAAGTAGACTTATGACCGGCTCCCTTTTATGTAAAAAAACGGCCATGATGATTATTTAATTCATATCATACGCAACAATGAATAACTTCATATGTACGTTTCTGTTTATGATAAGTACCCGCGCGTTGCTAGATTCTCCATGAAGGCTTTGATCCCAAAGGTCCACGGCTCGCACTTATCGCTGGTGTCGACACGATTGATTAAACGACCAAGTGACGGGGTAGAGATGGAGACTATATCACCTATTTTATGGGTAAAACCTTCACCAGGAGTATCGCGATCTTCGGTGGGCGCGAACATCGTTCCTAACATCAACACAAAGCCATCGGGGTACTGGTGCACACGGCCAATGGTTTGCTCAACAATGTCAGCAGGATCGCGGCTGATTTGTGACATAGAACTGGCTCCTTGAAGCACGTATCCATCTTCACCGGTAACTTCCATACTCAAATCGCACTTGCGCAGATCATCCAGTGAATAGGTGTCATCGAAAAGTCGGATAAATGGGCCAACACCACAGGATGCATTATTGTCTTTGGCTTTGCTCAATAACAAGGCGCTGCGGCCTTCAAAATCTCGCAAATTAACGTCGTTACCCAGCGTTGCCCCTTTAATATCGCCATTGCTATTAACAATAACAGCCACCTCAGGTTCTGGATTATTCCAAGTTGAACGCGGGTGAAGGCCAACGTCAGCCCCGGGTCCAACTCCAGATAACGGTTGGGATTTAGTAAACACTTCGGCGTCTGGGCCAATGGCAACTTCTAAATACTGAGACCATAAATCACGCTCGATCAACTCATCCTTCAAGCGCTGGGCTCCGTCTGATCCGGGGACAATTTCAGACAAATCAACGCCAATTGATTGGTTTATTTCTTTGCGAATTTCTACTGCTCTTTGCGGATCGCCCTTAGCACGCTCTTCAATAACACGCTCAAGCATGCTGGCTGCGAACGTAACACCTGCCGCCTTTAGAGCTTGCAAATCACAAGGTGCCAGCAAATATGGCTTCGACGTATCGCGCCCATTAGCCACGGCATTGACCAACAAATCAGCTAAGTCGCCCAACTTAGGCCCCAATGTCGCACTTTTCACGGACGCAGCAGGGTTATCAAGCTCCATCAACGCGGTCACTGTGGTGGCGACAGACATGATGTCATAAACGCCATCTTCACGGATCATAGCGACGGTTGGGCCCCCGTTTGCGCCGGGCAACTCGACGCGTGTAATTAAAGTTCCGGCATAGCCGTCTTCAGGTAGGCAATTTGATGGTGTCATGCGTTCTCGAATAGACATTCAATTCTCCCTTAAATTCGATTTCTTTATGTATTTTGGATCAACTCGATCCATTCTTGTTCTGTCATTATTTGAATGCCAAGTTCCTCAGCCTTCTTTAATTTCGATCCCGCCCCCGGCCCAGCGATAACAATATCTGTTTTTTTAGATACCGAACCTGCGACTTTGGCCCCTAAAGTTTCTGCTTTCACTTTGGCTTCAGATCGCCCCAGCGTTTCTAAAGTTCCGGTAAAGACCACTGTTTTTCCAGCCACCAAAGATGTGTCCTCATCGGGCGCAATGAATTCTTGAACGCTCAACAAATAATCCAAATCGTCGACAACAGCGCGGTTTTGGTCTTCGGCAAAAAACAACAAAATACTAGCTGCGGTTGAACTGCCAATGCCATCAATATTGATTAAGTCTTGGTAGCTATCTGAAGCATTATCCTTAGCCAAATCCATAGCTCTTCGCCATTCAGCTAACGACCCATACTGTTTGGCCAACGTTCGCGCCGTGGCTTGTCCAATTTGTGGGATGCCAAGGGCAAAAATGAAGCGCGGCAGTTTAATATTTTTTTTGTCTTCTAAGGCAGTTTCTAAGTTTTCAAGAGACTGATCCCCCCAGCCATCCCGCTTACCTGAATCTTTGATTTTTTGAGGTAACCTAAAAATATCAGCCGGTGTTTTAATTAATCCATCGTGCCAAAAAGTTTCAATATGCTTGCCGCCCAAGCCTTCAATATCAAACGCATTGCGCGATACAAAATGGCGTAACCGCTCGATCGCTTGGGCCGGACAAATCAACCCGCCAGAGCAGCGCTTTGCTACTTCAACTTCTTCTTGCACAACCGCACTGCCACAAGCTGGACACTCGATCGGGAATTCAAAAGGCACAGACAAGGCAGGACGTTTATCCAAAAGCACTTCAACAATTTGAGGAATAACATCGCCAGCGCGCTGGATAATCACCGCATCACCGACGCGGGCATCTAAGCGTTTTATTTCATCGTCGTTATGCAAAGTTGCATTCGATACAACAACGCCGCCCACAGTAACCGGTTCCAACCGCGCGACAGGTGTTAATACGCCCGTTCGGCCCAACTGAATATCAATGCTGTTGAGTGTCGTTTGCGCTTTTTCAGCTGGGAATTTATGGGCGATGGCCCAGCGCGGTGCACGGCTAACAAAGCCCAACCGTTCCTGCCAATCAAAGCGGTTAACTTTATAAACCATGCCATCAATATCGTAATCAAGGCTAGCCCGCTTCTCGCCGACTGAATTGTAATGGACAACCAGTTCTTCAGCGTCCGAACACAGCTTGGTTTGTGGGTTCACTTTGAACCCCCAAGCTTTTAGGTTCTCGAAAAGCGCCCATTGGCTTTTGCCAATCGGGCCACTGACTTCACCAATTGCATATACAAACAACGAAAGCTTACGTGAAGCAGTAATGGTGGTGTCTAATTGGCGCAAGCTTCCTGCCGCTGCATTACGTGGGTTGGCAAACAGCTTTCTCCCTGTTTGTTCTTGGCGCTGGTTGAGGGCTGCGAAATCAACCTTAGCCATATACACCTCTCCCCGCACCTCCAAAACATCTGGCAGATTTGGGGCCAAAATTATTTTCGGAAAATCTGTAATTGTTCGCATGTTTTTAGTGATGTTTTCACCTACCATCCCGTCACCACGAGTCGCAGCTGAAACAAATTCGCCTTTTTCATAACGAAGACTAACCGACAAACCATCAATTTTTGGCTCACCCGTTACCTCAACCAAATCATTTGCAGAGAGACTCAAAAATCGGCGAATACGATCAAAAAACTCAACAACATCTTCATCCGAAAACGCATTACCTAACGAAAGCATCGGCCGCGCATGTGTGACTTTTCCAAACCCAGAAGCAACAGGTGCTCCGACGCGTCTCGATGGGCTATTGGGCCGAATAAACTTAGGGAATAGCGCTTCAATCGCGTCATTACGCTGCCTAAGGGCATCATATTCAGCATCAGAGACACGTGGGGCGTCTTTTTGGTGGTAAGCAATGTCATGGGCAGCAATCTCTTTAGCAAGCCGCTTGAGCTCAACCAAAGCATCCAGTTCCATTAAGTCTTCAACAGGTGTCTCGATCATTCGCCCGCTCTGGCTAACAAACTATCTGCAGCGGCGCGCGCTTCGTTGGTCACTTCTGCACCAGCCAACATACGGGCAATTTCTTCTTTACGCTCGCCCAAATCTAACGGTGCAACAGTGGTTAAAATGCGCAAATCACCCAACCCATTCGATCCCATAAGCTTTGCCTGTTCTGATTTAGAAACCCGCCAATGGGTTTGTCCACGAGCTGCGACTTGGGGCGAATGGGTGACGACCAAAATTTGATTGCTTTCAGCCAGCCGCGCTAAGCGTTCACCTACTGCTGCTGCCACAGCGCCCCCAACGCCGGCGTCCACTTCATCAAAAACCAAAGTCCCTATTGTATCGGATTCAGCCAACACCACTTTAAGTGCCAACATAAACCGCGCCATTTCTCCGCCCGATGCAATTTTATTTATTGGGCCTGCGGGTGTTCCGGGGTTGGTTGCGACCAAAAAGGCAATGCGATCGAAACCACTTACGGTCCATGCGTCTTCTGCCAATTCAGATATTTCAGTTACGAAAGTCGCTTTACCCAACTTTAAGGCGTCCAGCTCAGTCGATACGGCTTTATCTAAGCGTAAACCAGCTGATTTTCGTTTAGCGCTCAGTTCGGTGCTGGCTGTCATGTACGCTTTTTTGGCTTCACTTTCCTCGCGGTTTAAAATTTCCAACCGTACCCCACCATCTTCTACGGCTTGCAGATTATGGGTCATCCGGGCCCGTAAATCCGACAAATCATCAACCAACACATTATGTTTACGGGCAAGGGCACGAAGAGCGAATAATCGTTCTTCGGCGTTTTCCAGCTCGTTCGGATCTAAGTCTAGACTTTGTGCAACACGTTCCAACTGATTAGTCGCGTCCGCTGTTTCATTAATAGCGCGGTCCAGCGTCCGGATCACTTCATCTAAGCGGGTTTCTGCCTTTTCAGCCACACGGCCCAATTCACGAGCCGCCTTTTGTAATCGTTCGTCCGCCCCGTTGTTCATGCGCAATTGACCAAGCGCATCGTTCATCGCCGATATGAGCTGTTCGCCGTGCATCATCAAAGCCCGCTTTTCAGCCAACTTTGTTTCTTCACCCGGCTCCGGTTTCAAGCGATCCAATTCGTCAACGGCATGGCTCAAAAATTCCTCATCACGCCGGGCAATTTCAATTTCTTGCTCAAGTGCCAATCGTTCTTGAGCCTTTGCACGCCATATCCCAAAGGACTTAGCGACCAGTTCTAAATGCTTCGCATAGTCGCCAAATGTATCAAGTATCGTTTTGTGAAGAGTTGAGTTCATAAGGCGCTGATTATCAAACTGGCCATGAATTTCGACCATCAATTCGCCCACTTGGCTCAGCAGCCGAACACTGACCGGCTGATCATTAATGAAGGCACGTGATTTACCTTCTTTG
>Ga0114994_10001858_pt1 | contig 15281 bp, 13 predicted proteins | sample ArcticOcean_MG_C_9_FD_87043 | JGI IMG/M metagenome (GOLD analysis project Ga0114994, IMG submission 87043) | Marine microbial communities from western Arctic Ocean - ArcticOcean_MG_CB2_152 | ecosystem: Environmental > Aquatic > Marine > Oceanic | place: Arctic Ocean: Canada Basin | collected... | reverse complement strand
GTGGGGCGAAGAGGCGAGCGGCGAAGAACAGCGTTCTGGCGAGCGGCGCAAAACACACTAGGGGCTAGTGGCGCAAAACCTACTAGGACCTGTGTGCCCCGTACCGTTAACGGTACGGGGCAGAGCGGCTGGGCGTCAAGCGGCGGGAGGCCGAGCGCCGACCGCCGCGAGTTGTGTAAGAAGCAGGCCTCGGAGCGCGCGTCGGTCGTGGCCGCGGCGGCGCGCCGGGACGCGCTCCGCCCGGCGTCGTCGGAGCTGCCGGAGTACAAGTCGGACTCGGCGACGTACGGCATCCCGGGCCCGCCCCTGGACACGCCGCCGTCGCGCGGGTCGTCCTATCACCTCCCCGCCTGCTCGCCGGACTACTCGCCGCCGCCGCCGCACGGGCCCCGCGCGACGTCCGCGGAAGAGCTCCGGGAGCGGTTCCGGAACGTGGGTCTCGATTCGCCGAAATAAATAGACTGGATACCCTCGGGGGGCGCAACGAAGGCCCACATCCGCGTTGTAACTACAAAAGCTCAGGGCACCGAATTGGGCACCGACGGCTTATTACAGGGGCGGGCTCTAGACCGGCATCATAACTACAAAAATTTAGGGCGCCGGCGCGTAGTCCCGGTTGCACGGGCAGCACCGCTTCGCCCAGGACCCGGACCAGGCGCAGCACGTGGCGAGCCACGCCCGGTCGCAGGTGCCGCAGCCGCAGCACTCCACGACGTGCTCCCAGGAATCGCCCTCCCACCAGCACCCCGTTCCGGTCACGACGGCCGCGCGGAACGCCTCGTCCAAATTTCGCTCGCCGTGCGCGCTCGGCGTGCTGGGGGCGTTGCGGCCGGCGCCCGGCGCGCGCCAGTCCGGCACGGCGGCGTCGGCCCGGGGCCGGGGCACGCTCCAGTCGCCTTGGCTCGCCGCGAGCGCGGCCAGGGCCGTGACTACGCGGAGGCCGGGGGCGGGCCGCATGCTGGCTCTTAAGGGGCTAAAAAGAGCACTGCCACACACAGAGCTCGCCCTGACTTTGTCACCAAATGAGCAGCTGCCGCGAACGCCAATTGATTCAAGTATTGATTCAAAACACACACCAACGTGTCTTTGAATGGCTGATGTTTGATGCGACCCTTTTTTGTGTGAGCTCGGCCAAAACGGGTTTTAAAACCCGCACTTTCGGCCGGCCGTGCGAGTCACGAGCCCCAAGTGGTCACACCGAGGCGGGCAGCGACTATCGGTCAAGGACAGCAATCGCAACGCGGTCTGGTACGCGCGCACTCGTCCAAAACAGGCGGGCAACTCGGGTCAATGGTACCGCCGCCGGACGACGACCGGGCGCGCACGGCGGCCCTGCTCGCGTCCGTGCGCGCCTCGATCCGGGCAGAGCGCACGCGCGAGGCGCCCAGCCCCGAGCCGCCGAGCGGCGCCGACCGAGCACACAGTCCGGAGCCGCCGAGCCGCCTCGACCACGGGCCGGAGGCGCCGAGTGGCCTCGCGGCGCTGCTGCGGCCGCCGGGCACGCCGCGGCGGCGGCGCGCGCGGTTCCAGCGCGAATGGGAGGCGCGCGGCGGCTCGGAGCGGGCGTCGTCGACGCGGGCGATGCGCGCCGCGGCCGAACACCACCAAGTCTGGGGCGCGTCGTCCTTCGCCAACGTGCTGGCGGACCGCGGCTACCGCGCGCCGCGGCCGGCGCGCGCGACGTCGCCCATCGCGTCGCCGCGCCGCCGCCGGCCGCGGGGCGGCGACGCGTTCGAGGGCGTGTCCCTGGAGGCGACGCTTGCGTCGGGCCGCGCGCGGCGGCCGCGGCCGGCGCCGTCGCCCGTGCGCCACAGCCGCGAGCTTTCCGAGGACGGCCCGGGCCTCACGCGCCGCCCGGCGTACGACTGGGGCGGCGGGCTCGCGGACGTCCTCCAACCCGTCGGGCCGGCGCCGCCGCGCCTCGCGGAGCCGGGGCCGCGCCGCCGCGCGCCGGCGTCGCCGGTGGACGCGAGTGGTGATGCGTGGGGCGGCGGGCTCGCCGACGTGCTCCCGGCGCGGGGCCGCGCGACCACGCGGCGGCCGCCGCCGAGGCGGCAGCGCTCGCCCTCGCCGCCGCCGCCGCCCTGCGCGGAACCTCCAGTCACCCACCTGGCCCAAGCGCGCCCCGTAATCCAGCGAGCACCAGCGCGAAGCTGGTCGCCCCCGCCGCCTGTGCAAGAACCAGCATCGCCGACGCACAATGCGGACGCCATGCTTGCCGCTCAGCTCGCGATGCAGGAGGCCGCCCGCGCGACGGAGCCGCCGCGCCGCGCGACGGAGCCGCCGCGCCGCGCGACGGAGCGCGCGCGCGCCGAGTCCGCGTCCGCGTTCGCGGGCGGCCTCGAGCACGCGCTCCCGCCGCAGCGGGAGCGGCGGAGCGCGGCGCCGGACGCCGCCTACGCGCCCGTGCGCCGCAGACCCCGCAACGTCGTCGCGGCGGCCTCGCTCGGCGACGCGTTTCCGGCGCGGGCGGCGCCGCGCGCTCAGCCGCGCTACCCGCCGCCGCCGCGGCCGAGCGAGCGCGCGCGGCCGGCCGTCGTCGTCGGGGGCCCGGGCGACTTCTTCCGGGCCGCGACGGCGCTCCCCGACAGCGCGCTGACCTACGACGCGCTCCTCGCCCTCGACCGGCCCCCGGAGCCGACGCAGAGCCAGCGGCGCGCCAAGGGGGCGGCGGTCGCGCGCGCGGTCGAGACCACGGTGCACCGGAAGGGCGCCGAGCCGTGCGAGTGCTGCATCTGCCTCGACGAGTTCCACGACCGGGAGCGCCTCGCGAAGCTTCGGTGCGGCCACGTGTTCCACGGCGCCTGCATCAAAAAGTGGCTTGTCCAGGACCTGCGCTGCCCGACGTGCCGGAGCGACGTGCTCGGCGACGCCCCCGGGGGCTAAGCACCCTTTGTTCTTCTTACTGGCTCGGCGGCCGGTGCTCGGCGACCAGCGTATAGGTTCGTGCGAGTTATTCACACCGAGTTCCCTGACGTGCGCGGCCACCCGACTTGGGTCGAGGGCCGCGGAGGCGCCCACGACGCCGCAACACGCCGCGCCGTACGCGCAACCCGTCCATAATGCGTCCCGGAGGTCGACTGACGGGCCAGCCGCAGCGAAATGTGATAAAAAACCGGCGGCGAACGCGTCGCCCGCGCCCGTGGCGTCGACGAGGGCGTCCGGTGCCAGGGTTGGCGCGGGCGTACCGCGCGATTGTCCGCCGCACGTCAAGACTGCTCCACGGTTGCCCAAAGTGACGACCATGCTGCGCGCGCGGCCGGCATTCACAAGCTGGTCATTTTGGTACTCGCCCGTCTCCTCCTCCCGCTCAGCGAGCTTCTCCGCCTCGGTGCGCGAACAAATCAGCACGTCCGGCGCGGTGCCGCCGGCGACCGAGAGCTCGCCGATGCCGCCCCACGCTTCGTCGGCGTCCCACTGCGGGTTGAGGGAGGACGACCCGCCGGCCTCGCGCACCGCTCGAAACAACTCAGCCACGCGCACACGCACCTGCGGCATGTTGTAGTAGCCAGCGACGTGGACGTGGCCGCCCCTCGAACCCACCTCCCGCGCGCGGTCGATGTCCGCGTCCGACAGGCCCGCGACCGCGACCGCCCCCCGATGCGTCGCGAAGGCTCTATCGCTCGCCCCGGACAGCACGATACACACGCCCGTCGCCGCGCCCGCCGGCGCCGCGAGCGGCACGACGGCGACGCCCGCGTTCGCCGCCGCGCTGCGCAGCTTGGCGCCGGCGTCGTCGTCCCCGAGGGCGCAGCGCAGCTCGACCCGCCGCCCCGCGCGCGCCAGGTGGCACGCCGTGTTCAGGCCGCCGCCGCCCGCCAGGAACTCGATGGGACGCGGCACGAGCTCGTCCGCGTCCCAGCGCGGGAGTCGGGCCAGATCGCCGCACTGCACGTCGAGGAAGGCGTCGCCGAAGACGAGGAACTCGGGCACGGCGAGCGTGACGGCGCTTTGTTCGGCCATGCTCTCCTAGGCACGGAGAGCAAACTGGAGATGCACTCTAGAACTGCGTGCAGCGTTTGCTCAGCAGCTGTGAACATTGAAAGATAGCGGTCGTACGTCAGCTTAATCTCTAGAGCCTGCGCTCAGGCGAGCAGTTGGCTGTTTTTTGGCAGGGTTTTACTGAGGGTTTTGCAAAACGGGTTTTCGTTGCCGACGGCCGCGCACGCGTGCACGAGGTCGACCATAAATTTCTGAAACCGGGCCTCGAGCTGAGACGGACGATTAGCAATAGTTTCGTGCGGGTTTCCCCCAAAAAGCAATACAGCGCGCTGCCATCGAGCGCCGGTAGCTACTAGCTAGACGGGTTTAAGCGCTGCCCGCAAGCACCAAGCCGACGCGACCGGCAGCGGTTCGCGGCCTTCGGACCGCGTTCCGCCCCGGGCAGCCTCGACGCGCCGACGCGAGCCCACCACGGGCATGCTCACGCACCCCGAGCTGCGCGCGGTCAGCGGCCCGAGCCTGGGCGCCGCGGAGCCCGGCGCGCTGGTCGTGGGCCGGCCCCATGCCATCGCGTACAGCGGCGACTGGCCGCCGGAGCAGGCGCCCAGAGGTCTGTTCACGCGGTACGAGGTGAAGGGAATTGTAAGGGAGGTCGTGCCGCGCCTCCTGTTCCTGCGGCAGGACGACGGGAGCGACGAGTTCATCCACGGCCACTACAAGCGGGCGCACGCAGGCCGCGCCAACGAGCGCTGGGTCGCCGCCGTCCGCATCGAATTTGGTGGCGCCACGGACAAGGAGGAGGAGCGCACGGAAAGGCGCATGCTGCAGCGGTTGCGGGACCACCAGGCCCGGATCGAGGGCCATGGGGATCAGGACGAGCTGTGGCTCTACCTGCCGCAAGCGCGCCTCGACGCGCACGACCCCTTCGGTGAAACGGTCGCCGACGCCCTGGTGGAGGGCGTCACCATCACGGCGTCGTGCGCGGTCGCGACGGCGCCCTTCATCACCTGTGTCGACTTCAAGCGCGCGCCGCCGGAGGGGCGCGCGGCCGCGGCCGCGCCGGCCGCCGCCGCGTCCGATTCGGAGGACTCCGCCTCGTACGTGCAGCCGAGCCCGCGCGACCTGAGCCTGCCGTCGTACATGTCGGGTACCATCACGAAGAACGGCGTCGACATGTACTAAGTTGTTTCCCTAGGAGATGCCCTGCCACTGCGAGAGTCCGAGCTCGGGGCGTCGCGTCGAAGGCGTAATGGGCATCGGAGTCCTGGCCCGGATGCGCCCCAACTCGACTCCGAAGCGGCGCCACCCCGAACCTTACTAAAATTTTATTTGGTGTGCCACGCACATTTATAGAGCACCATACGACTGTTCAATTGTGCAGCACTGCTGCCCTCTGTCTTGCTAGTGATCAAGACAAACGGTTCATTGCCTCTGCCCGCAACAACTTCGAGGGCTGCGCGTCCGGAGCTGCTCGAGCCAACCTGTTAGCGCTGCATCGCAGCGGTACTGCATCGCACTGCTCGCGATATCGATCTCGTGCTAGCCGGTGCATCCGTGTGCATCCCTCTGGGACACAGCGTTACTGAAACATGCGGGCCGCCTACCTCCTCGCCCTTGGTCTCCCGCTGGCCGCCTCGTTCCGGAGCGTATCCAGAAAGACGCTACAACGAACGGCGCGCCACTACGTGCCGACGCCCGTGGACCCCGCGCTCATCGCCCAGCAGCTCACGGTCGTCGCCGTCACGGGCGGCGCGGGGTTCGTCTGGTGGACGGTCACCGTGCCCGCGAAGCGTTTAGAAGTCTCGCGGTCCAAGAAAAATGGAGAAATCGCGGAGCTGCTCGATGAATTGGATGAGGCGGAGGTTGTCGGCGACAAGAAACTCGAGCGGTGGCTCCTCACGGACTGGCGGGAACCCAGTCGCCGCAAGGAGCCGGCCCTGCCCATGCTGCCCAAGTCCAAATTTAATTCTGGGGACAACCCGATCATCGCGGCCATGGCGCTCATCCTGAGTTTTGGAATTGCGAACGCGCTGGCCGAGCGGGGCATGGCGCTGTTGTGAGTAATCTTTGAATGTGAGCGTCGAGCAGCAGCCCGTCGCGGCGATGGCGTCCTTGAGCCGTAGCCGAGTGTTCCGTAGCCGGTAGCGGCGTCCTACTACGCTATCGAGCCCTGGTTCCGCTCGGATAGTCGGAGTGGGGGAGGAGTGGGGGGGTCCTGAAAGTCCCCTTACAAAGTTGTGCAGGCAAAAAGTTTTTGAACTCAAAAATAGCGAGCATAAGGTGCGCACCGGCGCAAAAAGCACCGCGGCACGCCCTGCCCTCTTATCCGCCCCGCGCGCGCGAAAAAACGCAGCCCGCGCCGCGCAGGCAGCCGCTATTGCAGCGAGCGCAAAGCAGCAGTCACTCCGCAGCGATCGCACGGCACAGCCGTCACCGAGGTGCATCCCGGCGCCCGCACGCACTGCGTGCGCGCCGCGCGCGCCGCGCAAAAAAAGCCGCCGCGACGCATGTGCGCGCAGGTATGGCCGCGCCCGAGTACTACGCCCTGCTGGGCGTCCCGAGGAACGCGACGACGGGCGAGGTGCGGAAGGCCTTTAGAGCTAAGGCCCTGGAGCAGCACCCCGACCGGGGCGGCGACGCGCACGCCTTCCGGACGCTCTCGAAGGCCTACGACGTTCTAAGCGACGCGGACCGCCGCAAGTATTATGATAGGACGGGCAGAGGCGAACAGACGGCCAAGGACGATTTTTTAGACGGCTTCGGCAAGAAGGAAGTCGTCATAGAAGCGCGCGACGAGAGCGCCGCGCTCGCCCAGCGCCTGGAGTCGAGAACGTTTTGGCCATCGACTGCCCCGCGCCGCACGCTTGTCTAATCTGGTGCCACGGCAACGGCGAGCTCGCCCAGGAGTACGAGGGCATGTTCCGCAGAGCGTTTTCTCCCCTCAACATCCGCGTGCTCCTGCCGGCGCCGCCCTTTTCCCAAGATTCCCAGAAGTGGTTCGACCTGGAGGACACGGATTGGTTGAAAGTGGTGACCGGTTCAGTAGAGACGGACCGGGAACTCCTGATTTTGGAGCAGATCGAGGCCGGCGCCGACCGAGTCGCGGCGTTAGTGGAAAGGGAGCTGCTCACAACAAAAACTGTGTACGTGAGCGGCTTCGCGCAGGGCGGGTGCGTGGCCCTGTACGCCGCCTTGACGCGCGTCCGCTGTGCCGGCGTCGTCTCCATGGGCGGCCCGCCCGTGCGCCTCGACCTGCTGAAGGGCAAGCTGCGCTTCCCCGCGACGCCCGTGCGCCTCGTGTGCGGGGCGGCGGACGAGGCGTTTCCCCTCGCCGACCTGAAGGCCGTGGCGACGGGGCTCGCGGAAACGGTCCCGGACGCGCGCCTCGACGTGGGCCCGGGCGGCCGCCACGACGTGGGCCCGGCCGAGGTCCAGGCGCTCCTGGCCGCAGTCGAGTCGTGCGCGGGGGCGGCCCAGTGATCGTCCCCCCGCCGAGATCCCCCCCGTGTAATGCGTCTAGTATTCGTCGCGGGGGGCTCTTGCCGAACGCTGGTCTCCGCGCGAGGTTAAAAGGTTCGGGTTCGAACTAAAAAGAAACTCGGCCTCTCCAAGTATTTGCCTGTCGCGCGTGTACAGAGGCGATCCCGGCGCACCGCGCAGAGGTTGAATGCCTAGGAAGGCCAAAGCGACAGCCGCCAAAGAGGAGCCGGCTGTCGATAAAACCAGTGCGGCGCCGCGCGGGAACCAGAGGCGAATACGGACGAAACCGGCCGCGCGCGCGTTAGCCGCGGCGGACGCGTGGGACGCCGACGCTGCGCTCGCGCGCGCCAAAGTCGACGGCCCCGACGCGGCCCCGCCCGCAGGCGACAAGCGAGAGACCGAGGCGCCCGAAGCAGGCGCGCCCAAGCGGCAGAAGACCGCCTCCCCCTCCCCCTCCCCCTCCCCCAAAAAAATGGCGGAGCCCGAACCCGAGCCCGAGGTCGAGGCTGAGGTCGCGGAGCCCGAGGTCGAAGAGGCCCCGGAGGCGCCCGAGGAGCCCGTACCAGTGAAACCGGAGGAGCCCACGCCGGCCGAGGCCCAGGCGCTGGAAGCGGCCGGCGCGCTGCCGCCGGCGCCCGACTACGCCCAACAGGGCATGGCCTACGCGCCCCCCCAGGCCTACGCGCCCCAGGTCGCGCCCATGGCCCAGTACACGATCCAGGCCTTGGCCGGTAGACAAGTGGAGTTCAAGCTGCTCTTACCGCACGCCGCGTGCGGCATCGTCATCGGGCAGGGCGGGGCCATAGTCACCATGATCCGGGACGCGACGGGGGCCGCGGTGGACGTCCAGGAGAGTCCCGCGCCCCCGCCGCTCGCGGGCGGCGCTCCTCAAGGTAGTGAGAGGATCATCACGTTAGCGGGCGACTTCGGCGCCGTCTACAGCGCCTTCCAGATGGTGCTGCAGCATTTAGCAGCAGCGACCCAAGACCCGCTGGTGACCTCAAGACCGCCCGGAAGTGTCGAGGCTGTCGTGCTCGTCCCGAGGAACAAGACCGGCGGTCTCATAGGTCGAGGCGGCGCCAGTATCAATAGAGTGCGGCAGGACTCGGGCGCCACTGTCAAGGTGGGCGCGCCGGAGGACGTGGTGAGTGGCGACCCTGACGTCCGGAAATGCGTCGTGAGCGGCGGGGTGGACCAGGTCATGGCCGCCTTTACTTTAATTGTGCACAAGCTCGAGGAGACGCCGGCCGGGGCGGCCCGGGCGGCGGACGCGGTGCCCCAGCAGGGCTACGCCCAGAACCCGTACGTGCAGCAGCAGTACGCGCCCCAGGGCATGCCCGCGCAATTGGCCCCGGGCACCATGCCCGTGCAGTTCCAGGTCCCGAACGAGTCCATGGGGGCGGTGATCGGGCGGGCCGGTGCGACCATCAACCAGATTCGGAGCATGAGTGGCGCCAAAGTGGACATCGCGCAATCGGTGCCGGGCATGCCCATGCGCTTGGTGACGGTCACGGGCACGCCGGACCAGATCCAGATGGCCCAGTATTTAATTCAGGTGAAGATGGGGGGTGGTTCATTACCGACCGCCGGCGCGCAACTGGCCGCGGGCCAGTACGACCCCGCGCAAATTAGTCAACAGCAGCAGCAGGCGGCGGCTCTCCAACAGCAGATGCTCGCGGCCCAGCAGCAGCAGTACGCGCAGAACCCGGAGATGTACCAGCAGCAGGTGGCCCAGCAGCAGGCCCTGATGGCGCAGCAGCAGCAGGCGGCGCAGATGCAGGGCGGCCAGTACCAGTACCCGGCGCAGCAATTTTTAGGCGGCGTGTGATGTTTGATCCCCCCTCTTCCCGCCGCGACCAAGACCCGCGGAGACCCGACCCGTCTCCTTTTGATCTCAGCACCCCCCCCCCCACTCCCGGGCGCGCCCTCCATTCTTAAAAGTTTGGAGTTTACGATCGTGGGGGGGTGGTGGCTAGGAGTGGGCATGTATAGCGAAGACCGGCTTGGCCCTGATCGAACGAGCGAACCTGAAAAAACGCGCGGCACAGATTTAAATCGGGTTTGAGCTTTGAATCTGAGCGAAGCTTGACTAATAAGCACAACAAGCAGCACAGTAGGCATCTTTGCACAACAGTAATAGCACAGCACGCTCGCGCAGCGCAGCAGCTACAGCACTCGCTCACTCTCTGCTACTGAGGGGTTCGATCCCGACGAAGTTACGACAGACACCCCTCTCTCACTACAAACTCCATCGCACAACAAGGACAATGACCAAGCGGCAGCGGACGCCCGAGCTCTTCCCCGAAGCCTTCGAGGTCGTGTCCGCGTGCCCGACGCCAAAAACCGGCACGCTTATCGGCACGCACGACGGCACCTTCCACTGCGACGAGGCCCTGGGCTGCGCCATGCTGCAGATGATGCCGGAGTGGGCCGGCAGCACGATCGTGCGCACGCGCGACCTGGAGGAGCTGGCCAAGTGCGACATCGTCATCGACGTGGGCGCCGTGTACGACCACTCCGCGAAGCGCTACGACCACCACCAGGGCACGTTTACCGCGGTGCTGGGGGACGCGCACCCCGCCGTCGCGGCGGCGTCGCGGCCCAACTTCTTCACGAAGCTCTCGGCGTGCGGCCTCGTGTACAAGCACTACGGGCTGCAATCGCTACTCCCGGCGCTGTGGGCCGGGCCGCCGAGCCTGCTGCCCACCGTCTACAAGAAGATGTACAAAAGCTTCGTGGAGGAGGTCGACGCCATCGACAACGGCGTGGACATCGCGGACGGGCCGCTCAAGTACCGCGTGAACACGAACCTCTCGGCGCGCGTCGGCCAGCTCAACCCCGCGTGGAACGAAGAGAACGGCAAGGATAGGCGCAACGCGTTGTTTCGGGAGGCCATGCACCTCGCCGGCGGGGAATTCGAGGCCGGGGTCGGGCGGCTGAGCGCCTCGTGGTGGCCGGCCCGCGCCATCGTCGAGGCCGCGGCGGACGCGTTAGCCACCGTCGACGCGTCCGGCCAGATTTTATTACTTGAGCAGTACGCGCCGTGGCAGGGCCACCTGCGGGACCTCGAGGAGGAGCGCGGCCTGGGGAAGCAGGTGCTCTACTGCCTCTACCCCGACTCCTCGGGGGGCTCGTGGCGGGTGCAGGCGGTCGCCAAGGAGGGGTTCGTCTCGCGCAAGGCGCTGCCGTCGCTGTGGCGCGGCGTGCGCGACCAGGACCTCAGCGGCATCACGGGCATCGGCGGCTGCGTCTTCTGCCACCAGGCGGGGTTTATTAGTGGGAACGCCACGCGGGCGGGCGCCCTGGCGATGGCCCGGGCCGCGCTCGAGTTCGTGGAGCCGGTCAAGGTGAAGGCGGTCTAATAAATTTGCACGTGCACTTAATTAGTTAATGGAAGCGCGCGGTTACGGTAGTCCCGGGGAGGGAGGAGGACACAACTTAACTTGAACAAACGACGGCGCCTCGCGCCGCCGCGGGCTCTTCGGTCCGACCTCCTCGTCGAGTGCAGAAGACCGCCGCGCGCTCAGGCTCCGTAGGGACGAGAGCCGCCGCCCCATCTTCCGCTTGGAGTGCGTCACGAGGTCCGCGAGCGCCTCGCGCTCCCGTCGCACGTCCACAAAGATCAGGTAGAGCCCCGTGGTAAACGCCCCGACGAGGAGCGCCAGGAGCGCCCACCCCACCTCCCGGGCATCCCGCCGCTGCGACGCCTCGTGCACGAGGACCGCGAGCTGCGTCAGGACCAAAAGCCAGCAGAGGAGCTCCGCGAGTCTATCGTCCGCCGCGACCGCGAAGGGCTTGTACGTCACGTACAGCTTCAACGAGGCCAGCGCCACGGCCAGCGACGCGGTGATCTGCAGGAGGGGCCGGAACGGGAAGAGGAGGGGCGCCAATCCCCCGGTCAGGAGGCGGCGGAGGCACTCCCACGCCTCCCACAAGTAATGCTCCGGCTCGTAGGGCCCCCAGAGCATCGAGGAGCGGCGCAGTTTAGTATTCGCGACCCGTTCAATCTGCGCGGCTTCCATCCTTTCTCGTGTCCGCGCCCTTTTTCCATCAATGATCGGGTCCAGCCCGGCGCGGTCCCTCCACAGCACATAGATATAACTCAGGGGCACGCCGAGCGGATAGACGAGGACACACGCCAGAGCATAAACCGTGTTCCATGTATGGGACGACGAGCCGCACGTTATGCCATAGTCGGCCCGTAAGAAGGCGTCGGATCCAATTTTGTCGCAGCCGAAGGACGACAAAACCGTGACCGACACGACGAGAAAAACGCAAAAGGACACCAGGAGCGCGAAGGCGTGCACGGGCGCCAGCTTCGAACTCCGCCACGTGCCTCGCAGCACCGCGTACGACCCAACAACCACCACCGGTCCGAGCGTCGCGACCCGGAGGCGCGCGTAGAAGCCGACGCGGAGCCCGAGGCGGCAGGCGAGCGGCGCTAATAATGCAGGCACGTCCAGGGCCACGACATCAAACGGCAGGCGCCGGTACATGCCCGGGTAGCGCACGCCCTCGATGCGTTGCAACGCTAAGAGTTGCGCCGCGACGAAGAGAATGCGCCACTTCGCCCTCAACTTGAACGCCAGGCGCAGCCGCGACCGGGCCCGGGCGTCGTCGGCCAGCGTGCTCCGGGACAAGCGCCCGCCGAGGTAGAGGAGCGTCCCGAGGCCGAGCGCGAGCATCACCACAATTATCACACCGCCGTTACTCTCGCACGCGCGGCACCGGTTCCGCCGGTTCGGTGCGTGGCCCGGAAGGCACACGTCGCACGCGGGGCCCGTGCTCCCGCCGTGACAAAGGGCGTCGCCCGCGCCGTGTCCGCCTACACATCGCTTGGCGCCGCCCCGGCACCTCGTCGCCTCCAGGTCATATGATCCGCGCCAGAATCCCCTCCGGAGCGTCACGTTGCCGGGCGTGCTCCCCGCCGCGCAGAGGAAGCCCCGCGGGCATCTGACGCAGTGGGCGGTGCCGTTTGTTTCCAAGTTGACGTAGCCCCGGAGGCACCGGTCGCACGTTGTGCCGCCGCCCAAATTCGTGGTCGGGGGTACGCAGTCGACGCACGTCGCTTTCAGAGAGGACGTCCCGGCTTTGACGCGCCCCGCCTGCGCGGACATCATAGTTCGAACGCGACGGACCGCTTCCTTTCCGCGCCGCCTGCTACCGGACACGCCTCGCAGAAGAACCGGGCAGCGGCCGTCCGGCCCACGTCGCAGCCGCGGCCGTCGCCGATACCGTCGAAGAGCGACGGGGTGAGGTGCGACCCGTTCCATATGGCCGTGCCGTTGTGTGTTACGACCACATCTAGGACGTAGGCGTTATCGTGGTCGAAGCGGGCCGCGTCCCACGAACTGGCGAGCGCCACGGCTTGAGACGTGGCGTTATGGGCGTCCCAGGCGCTGGACGCCACGAGCCCAGTGCCCCCAAACACATCGAGGGTGAGCCACGCCTCGACGGAACCGACCCGCTTCGCTAATAACGCGGCGTCGTAGGGGCCCAGGGCGAAGGCGATTTTTGCACCCGACAAGGTGATCGGGGACGCGTCATTCAGAGTCGTGGCCAGGACCTAGAGGCCGGTGCCCAGTGTCGCCCATAACATGCCGTCGAGGTCCTGGGCTAGGTCCACGTGCGAGGCGCTGACCACGGCACTTATTAAATGCCAGTCCTATAAAGCACAGAGGCCACGAGGGCCTGGAGTTGGGCCCGGGGCTGCGCGTTGAGCCGGTAGTAGGTGCCCCGTTCCGTGGCGCGCGTCGCGAGCAGGGTGATGTTAAGGCTTGCCGCGCCCTCCGCCGCGACGGCCAGGGCGACGCCCGCGAGGGGCGTGACGACCATTAAGTCCGCGAACAAATCGAGGGCGCCGCAGTCCAGCGCATTGCATTTATGCGTGACGGGCGTCATGGCATACTGGTGACATGCGTCAAGGAAGGTAGCGTAGGTGCCGTCACTTATGTCGCCGAGGTAGCCCACACTGATCGCTCTGGTGCGGACCAGGAGGAGCGTCAACGCGCGCAGGCGCATGCAGTCGTGTTCTCCAGCGTCGCTGCCCGGTGCCGCCGGGCTGCACGGTGGGCGTTTTAATCAATGGCGTTCCTGGAATAATGCAAGGCCCCAGCCTGGCAAATGTGGAGTGGCCATCTTCGCACCGGACGCCCTGCGGCGAAAGAGCTCGTTCGGAAGCTTGGACCGTGTGGTGCGCGCATTATAACGTAACATGTCGCGGGTTTTTCGTTTCGATTTTTGCTAATGTTTTTAAGGCGTGGCCACGGGGGCCTATAGAGTGTGCAAACGGTGATTGGCAAGCAGGTTGCAAACAGCGAGCGGCTACAAGCGGCACTGCACTTGCGGACTGCACAGCCATCGTGAGATAGCTGCAGAAACAATGGCGCCGCGGACGCGCGCAGGCGCCGCCGACGAGTGGCGGCGACACGTCGGCTGGCTCTACCCAACACATAATATAGCGCACCGCTTCACCGAGAACCCGCGCGAACGGAGCGGCCAGAAATTAGCGTGGTGGCGCCTGCTGGGCCCCGAGACGCGCTGCCCGCTGCGCTGGCGGCGCGAGCTAGGGGTGAAGAGCATGTACGCGCTGTCCTCCGTGACGTTCGCGCCGTGCGGCCTCGTCGCGGTCTACGCCTACGGCGCGCCTCGGATGGACGCGGTCCTGCTCGGCGGCGTCGCCCTGACCAGCTACCAAAGCGACGTGACCTACCTGGGCATCGACCACGCGTGGCGGACGCTCGACACGGTCCTGGCCGTGATGCTCGTGCTGCGCTACGTGGCCCTGGCGGTCGTGCGCGCGTCGCGCGCCCACGCGGCCGCGGTGCCGCCCTTCGCGCTCGCGCTCCTGTGCTTCCTGCGGTCGCAGCGGTCCACGAGCTTCGAAGAGCGCGCGACGTACCAGGCGTGCTGGCACGCCGCGCTCCAGGCCAGTTTGCTGGTGCTGCTGCGGGCCGAGGCGTCGTTCATTGACTGACTGTGCGCGTCAACCTCCGCGCCATCGACGGGCGTTTCCTCGGTGGCGTGGAGTGTGGTCCCACTAGGGTCCTCTACTTTTAAGATGTTTGTTATGCCCGGAAGTTCTTGGGGCGCGGCGCGAGCGTCTCCAGGGCCTCGTTCTCGCCGCGCAGGAGCCGCTCCAGGTTCTCCTTGGCGATCTGCACGCGCTTGGTCTGGATTTTCTCGCGCATGCGGTCGGCGGTCGTGGGCTTGTGTTTGATCCGCGGCTCGCTGGCCGCGACCTTGCGCGGGCGGCGCCGCGGGACCGGCTTCTGCGGCACGGCGTCGCGCGCCGGCGCCGGCTTCGTCGGAGCGGAAGTTCGCGCTGGCGCCGGCTTCGCGGGCGCCGCACCGACGATCTTGCCGTGGCGCCGCGCGGGCGCCGGCGCCGCGGCCGGCCCGGGCAGGACCGGCGGTGGCCGGCTCGGCCGCGGGGGCGTCGGCTCCTTCGCCGCGGGCGTAGCCGCGGCGGGCGCGGCCGCGCCGGCGCCGTCGTCCAGGATGCCACGCGCGACGCGCTGCGGCGGCGCGGCGTCACTGGCCGCGCCGTCCTGGACGCGCGCCGGCCGCGCCGGCGGCTCCGCGCCGCCGCCGGCCGCGCCGTCGCCGGCCGCGCCGTCGTCCAAGATTCCACCACGCGCGGCGCGCCGCGGCACCGGCGCGTCGGCGGCGCCGTCGTCCAGCACGCCGCCGCGCCGCCGGGTCGACGCCGCGAGCGCGACCGCGCCACTATTCTCGTCGTCGCTCGCGTCGCTCGCGGCCGCCGGGGGCGGCGCCCGGGCCTCAAGAAGCGGCCCGCACGCGTCGTCGGCGTCGCAGAGGAGGCCGCGCCGCCCCGACGGCGCCGCGGGCAGGCCCGG
>Ga0114994_10001857_pt1 | contig 15281 bp, 5 predicted proteins | sample ArcticOcean_MG_C_9_FD_87043 | JGI IMG/M metagenome (GOLD analysis project Ga0114994, IMG submission 87043) | Marine microbial communities from western Arctic Ocean - ArcticOcean_MG_CB2_152 | ecosystem: Environmental > Aquatic > Marine > Oceanic | place: Arctic Ocean: Canada Basin | collected... | reverse complement strand
GAACCGCCCGCGCCCGCCGCCGCCGCGGCGACGCGCGCCGGCCCCACGACGCGCCGGCACCGCCTCGCGGCCGCGTGCACGTTCGTCGTCGCGCCGGGCGCGAGCGGCGCGGGCTTCTGCCACGAGCTCATGGAGGCGCTGGGCCGCCTCGGCCACGCGACGGAGGTGGCGGGCTGGCACGGCGCCTACGCGAAGGACGCGCAGCGGAACTGCGACCGGCTCGCGCGCGTCGTGGGCGAGGCGGCGCTCGCGTCGGGGCCCCAGTGCCGAGTGCTCCTCGTGGGCGACGGTTTTGGTGGGCGTGTTGTGTGTCGCCTCCTCGCGCGCTGGGCTGAAGGTGACAACCCCCCGGCCAACGCCGTCGCGGACGCGGCAGTATTAGTGGGCTACCCGCTCTACGGCGCGACGCCGCCGCGCGGAAAGGCGGACGACCGCGTCGGGGCGCTCGCGGCCCTGCCCTCTTCGACGCGGCTCCTCTTCGTGAGCGGCGAGCGCGACGAGTTCCTCAACCGCACCCGGGGCGGCACGGCCTGGCGCGACGCCGGGGCGCCGCGCGGCGTCGCGGCGCTGCGCGCCGCGGCGGCGGACCTGCCGTGCGCGGCGCACGCCTGCGTCGTGGGCGTCGAGAACACGGGCCAGCAGCCGCTGCGCGCCGGCCGCAAGCGCACGGAGCCGGCCAAGGCCCTCGTGCTGCGGGCGCTCGAGCCCTTCGTGGACGCGCTCGCCGGGGCGGGTGCGGCGCGTGCCCCGACCGGCGACCCGCGGAAGCGCCTGCGCGCCGCCTCCGACGACTCTTCGGAGGGGGCGCCCGCCCCGGGCGAGCGCCACGAGTCCTTCGGGTACCACTAAGAGTTTTTATCTGTGGCCGCTAATAGCCTGGAGACCGTCAATGCACCAACGACGGACCCCCCCTTAGCCGTTATGTCGTACTGGCTGGAACCGACCCCCTTCGGAGTGGCCCATCGCCGAACTGACTCCTCCGCGCAGGCTAAATTTATAAAGCCGTTCGAAGCTTCGCGAAGCTAGGCGCTTCTGCGGCCACATGGTGCGCCTGCTTGGCTCGCACGCCATACTCCCTGGGGCGAGCCCACCGAAGCGAACACTGGGGCGTACGTAAGACGACTAGATTAGCCCCCAAGTGAGCCTAGGCCGTGTAGAAGGCGAAGTCCGTGCTGCGCTTGTTGACGTGCTTCTTGTAGGCCGCGTCCAGGTCCTTGGGCAGCACGACGTACCGGTTCTCGCGCACGGCCATGAGGCCCGCCTCGTTGGCGATGGCCATGCAGTCCGCCGCCGAGATGCGCTCCGGCCGCGAGACGTAGTCCTCCAGATCCACGGTGTCGCTCAGGTTCATGTTCGCCGTGCACGCCTGGAGGACCAGGCGCTTCTGCCGCCGGTCCGGGGGCGGGAACTCGATTTTGCGGTCCAGGCGCCCCGGCCGCAGCAGCGCCGGGTCTAGGGTGTCCGCCCGGTTCGTGGCCATGATCACCTTGACATTCACGGACTGGTCGAACCCGTCCATCTGGTTGAGTAACTCCAATAGGATGCGCTGCACTTCTCTGTCAGCACCGGTCTGCGCGTCAAAGCGCTTCGTCGCTATGGCATCAATTTCATCGATAAAGACAATAGCCGGCGCGTTCTCGCGCGCCAGGCGGAACACGTCGCGCACCATGCGCGGCCCCTCCCCCAAGTACTTTTGCACGAACTCACTCCCGACCACACTAATGAACGACGCCGTCGTGGAGTTCGCCACGGCCTTGGCCATCATGGTCTTGCCCGTGCCCGGCGGGCCGTACATGAGTACGCCCCGCGGCGGGTCGATGCCGATCTGGCGGTAGAGTTCGAACTGCGTCAATGGTAACTCAACCGCTTCGCGCATCTCCTGCTTTTGCACGTCCATGCCGCCAATGTCCTTATACGTGACGGTGGGTTTCTCCACCATCAATTGCACGGTGGAGTCGGACTCCGGGGGTAATACGTCGACGACGGAGTGCGAGTGGCGGTGGAGCGCTACACTGGAATTCGGCTTGAGCTTTTCCCGGTCTAGGGTCGAGAGGACTCTCACGTAGTAAATAGATCCGGCGGTAGAAGACGCAATGCCGTACGTGCCGTCGACCATCTCGTTGAACTGGCCGATGACTAGCGGGACGGACTGAATTCTCGTGACCTCTTCTTTCGCCCTAATGAGTTCCCTTTTTAAGTTCTTGATCTCGTCCTTCACATAACGCTCCTGCACATCTAAAAAGGCGAGCTCGCCCTCCTTCTGCTTGAAGAGCGCGTACAAGTCGCCCTCGGGGACGGCCGACCGGGGCTGCGGCACCAGCTGCTCCGCCTTGGGGCGCGGCTCCTTGACCTCGAGGTCCATGGCCGGCTGGACGGCGGCGGCGGCCATGGCGTCCGGGGCGCGGCGGCGCGGGCGCGGCGGCTCGGGCGGCGCGTTCGCGGCTTACGGTCAGCGGCTCGAAGGCACGCGCGGCTGCGGCGGCGTGGAAACGCGAGCCCTGGCAGAGCGGCGAATTAAGGCTTGTCCTGTGTCACGCGGCGGCTATAGCGCAGCGCGGCAGGTATAGTCACGGATTAATAGCGTCGAAAACCCGTCCTGCTAAAAAAGAAAAAAGAAGCGTCTCGAACGGGTCTCGACGTCTCGCGCCACGATACTGAAGGGCTTGAGGTGTCCCTGCCGCCTATTCTTTTGTCCCAACTTGCCCTCCGCAGATGGGTGCGTAGGAGCTTTTATCCGCCGCTGCTGCAATCGTGCGACTCGCGTACGACGTGTGCGACAAAGACACATTGCAAGAGATCAACGAAGCAGCTCGCAGCGCTTCGCGTCGTGCTTGCCGTGCTCAGATCTACAAGAGGGGATCCAGGCGGCGACAACGTCGCCGCGGCCGAACCACGACCATGGCACTGCTCCCCAGCCTCCTCGCGAACGCCGAGGCGCTCGCGCTCCTCGCGACGGCCGCCGCGCTGGCCACAACGGACGGCTCCGCTATACTGGGCGCGGCGCTCTTCGGTTCTTTGTGCGCGGCGGCGATCCGCCCGACCTACGGCGACGCGAGCGACGTCTACGCGACCGTCGGCTTCATCGTGTGCGCCGTCGGCGCCGTGACGGGCGGCAGCGTCGCGGTGCTCGCGCCGGCCAAGGTGACCGCCGTGAGCGCGGCGGGCTTGGTAGCGCTCCCCCTCGCATTACTGTTAGAGCACCACAATCGGTGCCCCGACTCGGGCGTCGCCCCGGACGCGAGCGGCAACGTCTTCGGCGCCTTCGTCGCGACCCTCATCGCCGGCGGAGCGCTGTACAGCGCCGAGCGCGACGCCAAAAGAGATATGCTAGTAAAACGGGTCGCGCACGCCCTGGCCGCGGGCTGGTTCGCCGCTTTAGCTTTGGACAAGGCCCTCGCGGGCGGGAGCGCGTTATGGGTCCACGTTGTTGCTGTCGCTAGACCTGGAGACGTGCCCGGGCCCGAGTTCATTCATTACGCGTTCGGGGAGTTGTGGGCCTGCGTCGCGTGGCTCGTCATTGCCATCAGCGTGTTCGTGGTGCGGCCCCAGGAGCCATCAGGTTCACTACGAGCGGCGGCCATGCCTTCGAGAGACGTGCGACGGGACGACGGGCGCGCCTCGGACGCCGCGACGCACCAATTGCACTTGGTGAGCGCGCGGACGCAGCACTACAACTTGTTCGACCCGCTGAAGCTGCCGCCGGCCTTGAAGCGCTTCGCGACCCAGACGTTTGCGTCGGCGGAGGCCCTGGGAAACTTTTTTGGTTTGCAGGACGACAACGTACGATCCCAGGCCGAGCACGCGCTGATGCTCTTCGCCAACGCTCTAGCCCGGCAGCCGCCGGGCCGCCCGTCGTGCGACGCCGCGGACGAGTTGGCGGCGCGGAGCGTCCACGCGAAACTTTTCGAGAACTATCGCCAGTGGTGCTCGTCGTTGGAGGTGGAGCCCCACTTTAGTCCAAAAGCGGAGGACACGGGCGGCGCTTATGGAGACGTCGTGCTGTGGCTGTGCGTGTGGGGTGAATGCGCCAATCTACGACACCTGCCGGAGTGCGTCTGCTACTTGTACCATTCTTGTGCGGGCGAGTGGGCCGCGTGCGAAGTGCACGAGCGCCAGGGCGTGTGGGGTGCGTCACTGTATCCGGGCCACTTCCTGGATACCGTCGTGTCGCCTATTTATGATGTCATCGCCCAACAGATGCGCCTGAACGCGGACCACATTCACAAGAAGAATTATGACGACTGCAACGAGTTCTTCTGGTCCAAGCACTGTTTGAAGTACCATCGGTCGCCGGTTGCGACCGAGACGGCGGTGCGGGCGCACAAACGGCGCTCGGACGTCGCGCGGCAGAAAAGGGCTTCGCAGTCCATGTACGGCGAGACCTCTTCATTATCGGATGACGTCTCGACCTTTCCCCCACCGGTCCACCTGGCCCTGTTCAAAGCACCAAAGACTTATATGGAGGAGCGGACGTGGCTTCACGTGGCCTTCGCGTTCGGCAGGGTCTACGAGTACCACGCGCTGTGGTTCCAAGTTTTAGCCACGTTCGCCTTTTCGACATACTTAGTGTGGGACTTCGCCTATGCCCTCCAAGTGTACTCCGGGCTCTTCATCGCCATCAACCTGTACGCCTTACTGAACGCGTGCTTAGAAGCGAAGCTCCAGGGCACGGCCGGCAACGACGTCGCAAAAGGCGCTTTAGCCGCCCGGGTCTGTGGCCGCTACGCCTGCTTCGTCTACCAGTGCATGTACCTGAGCTGGGCCTTTGATATCAATGAAGTCTTACCGAGAAGTCCCGTGCGATCCTTGGGCAAGCAGCCGGCCTTCTGGTTCTGGCAGTATGTGTGGTTGAGCCTTCTACCGATGTTCATTTACGTAACGGAAGCGGCGTTACAGCTCTGGCCTAGAGCTTTGACAACTATATACACCTCCGGCGCGAACAACGACGTGGCAAGAGCTTTGTTAGCGGTCTTCTTACCTAGATCAACAAATTACGTCGGCAAGTCCGTCCACGAACCCTTAGACACCGCAAGAACGTACCAGCTCTACTGGCTGATCTTAGTGCTCTGGAAACTTGCGTTCGGGTATCAGTTCCTGGTCAAGCCCATGGTGAGTCCCACGATCCAGATCGTCGATGACTACTTGAACTACCCCCAGATTAGTGGGCGCGGCCTGAAGACGGCGTCGCAGCTGGTCGGGCGGTGGGCGCCGCCGTGTCTTATTTTCTTGATCGACTCGTCGATCTGGTACTCCCTGGCTTCTTCCGCGGTGGGTGTGTATGTCGGGTTTCGGGATAAACTAGGTATTGTCAGAGACTTCCCCGCTTTACGGGATGCGTTCCTTTTATTACCGACGAACTTTTGCGCGAAACTCGTGCACGGCGTCGCCGAAGAAACGAAAGGCCAGCCCTTGACCACGCCTGCAAGCCCGTCGCCGGGCGGCCTGCGCTTCGCCCCGGGTTCGGATCCGCGCGTGCGAGAGGCGTCGTCGTGCTTGTACCAGACCGTTTGTGGTGATGAAGAGACCCGGAATCCGATCCGGCGCCTCGGGGACGCCACGCCGCCTACGTCGTCTTCCGATTTGGCATCAACACTGGGCGCGGCGTCCAGTTACAACGGCGCCCTGGCGCCTCGATTACCTTCGTTCTTATCCATGGCCGACGCGTTGGACACGCCGGCCGACGGCGCGCGAAGAGGTTTGCTGGATTTACTAGAGCACGGCTCGGCCCAGAAGCACCTGGAACCGTTGGGTGCCGCGGACGAGGTGCAGTGGGTCCTCTTCGCCGAGGCGTGGAATGATGTTATAAGTGCGATGCGTAGTTCTGATATCATCACGAACTACGAACGGGAAGTCTTGCAGTTCGACCGCTTTCCCGGCTTTTCCAAGCCCGTTTATTTACCGATCTTCGTGACGGCGGGTGCCGTGGAACGGGCCGTTTCCATGGTCTCGGACGCGGCCGCCGCTTATAGACATTTGCAGAAAATAGCCACGTCCCTCGAGGACGACGCGCGGGCCCGGTCGCATGCTGCTGCGGCTCGAGCGGTGGACAACGACCTGGCCGCTGCCTTGCAGGGGGACGTCGTGGCCACGGAGGCTGTTGATGAAGTGAAGGAGTTAGCGACCGTTTTGTTATTGAAACTATTAGGACCGATCCACAAGGACGACGTGATTGCGATCATTTCCATCATCGAGAAGTGGGCGCGCGGGCCGGAAGCGTTGTTGCAACATGTGAGGGTGGAGGACCTGGCCCAAAAAGTTTTGAAACCCTTAGCGGAGCTCGCGGGACTCCTCGAGTCCAAGCTCCACAAGCGCCAGGTGTCCACGGACGCGCCGCTGGACGCCTACGCCAACTTAGAATCGACCCAACCGTCGGAGGACGCGTCGGAGACCGACGGTCCGACCGGGTCGCTGGACTCCCTTTCTTCCTTACCTAGATCTCAATCAACGTCCGGCTTGGCGGCATTAGGAAGAGCCTCTCTAGCGCCGACGTCGTCAGCTCCATTACGACCCCTCAAGACGCAGAAGTACTCCCTTGGGTCGCAAAAGTATATGGCGGGGTCCCAGAAGGAGGCCCGGGATCCCCTCCGGGACGCGTTACGGGACAAGCTGCGCAGTGCTCTAGCGGGCGCCAAGGCCTGCGTCGTCAAGAACGCGACGAAGGGCTCCTACGCGCGGGAGGTCTTAGATAGGTTGACGTTTGTGTTGGCCAACGAGCGGGGCTTCTTCTGGGACGGCCGCTACGCCTCGGCCTGCGCGGACTCGTTGGCCTTAGATGCGAAGTTGTTGAAGCGCCTCGCGGTGAAGCTCAAGGGCTTGCTCACGACGCCCCAGCGCAAGACGGAACCTAGAGGGCAAGAAGCGACAAGACGCCTCACCTTCTTCGTGAACTCCTTGCTGATGGACCTGCCGCCGCCGCCGCCGCTCGATGCTGCTGTCTCTCTGACAACTTTAACGCCCTTCTACTCGGAAGATGTCATTTTATCCGAGAGCGATTTAAGAAAGAAGAACTCGGACGGCGTCACGACTCTACTCTACTTGCAGACCTTGTACAAGGCGGACTGGCGCGCATTTTTAGAGAGGAGGGGCATTGATGACCACGCGGCGCGGGACGCGGTCTTCTCCGAGAAACACGTGGTCGAGACGCGGCTGTGGGCGTCCTATAGGGCCCAAACGTTAGCAAGAACGGTAGAAGGCATCATGCAGAACGAGGCCGCTTTACGTTTACTAGCAAGGCTCGAACGGGTCAACGACGCGAGACGCTCTCGAAGGAGAGCCGGCGCGCCCAAGACGTCTAGATTATATGCCGCGGCTTGTGATGAATCCTCGACGCACCCCCAGATCGCGCTGGAAGACCTCCTCAAACTCAAGTTCGGCTACGTCGTGACCTGCCAGATCTATGGGCGGCAGTCGGCCCAGCAGGATCCGAAAGCAAAAGATATCGAGATGCTTTTGAAACGGAACCCTTTGCTGAGAGTGGCTTATATCGATGAACAACGGGTCAATCGCAGTGGCGCCTCAGCCTTCTACAGTTGTTTAGTGAAGTACGACGCCCTGACGGACGGCCCCGCGGAAGTCTACCGCGTCCGCCTCCCAGGTAACGCCATTGTAGGAGAAGGCAAGCCCGAGAACCAGAACCACGCCGTCGTGTTCACGCGAGGCGAAACGCTCCAAACGATTGACATGAACCAGGCCGGGTACTTCGAAGAAGCGTTGAAAACGAGAAACCTGGTCCAGGAGTTCCGAGGTGAAAGAGCTCCGGGCGCCCCTCCCATCGTCATCGTCGGGTTCCGAGAGCACATCTTCACCGGGAGCGTGAGTTCGCTGGCGAACTACATGGCGTTGCAGGAGCTGTCCTTCGTTACTTTGGGACAAAGAGTACTAGCGGATCCCTTGCACATGCGCTTGCATTATGGTCATCCCGACATATTTGATAAGCTGTGGTTCACGACGCGCGGTGGTGTGTCGAAAGCTTCTAGAGGTATTAATCTAAGCGAGGACATCTTCGCCGGGTACACCGCGGTGATAAGAGGCGGCGGCGTGACGATGCGCGAGTACGCGCAAGTCGGTAAAGGGAGAGATGTCGGCATGCAACAAATTTATAAATTTGAGGCCAAACTGAGCCAGGGCAACGCCGAGCAGTGTTTGGCCAGAGACGTGTCCAGGGTCGCGGCTCGTTTGGACTTCCCCCGGTTATTATCTTACTACTTCGGCGGCATTGGCCACTATATCAACTCCGCGTTAACGGTCCTGACCATTCAAGTAGCTACTTATTTGTCACTCTTGTTGGCGGTGTACGGCGCGGAGTCCATCGGGCATCGCTTGGTGGTGCCTTTGGGCACACTACAAGTCGTCCTAGCCGGTCTTGGATTGTTGAACACGTTACCGCTATTAGCAACCCTAGCTGTAGAAAGAGGATTACTCAATGCCACAAGAGACGTGGCCCAGGTCTTCGCGTCGGGCGGGCCCCTGTACTTCGTCTTCCACATCCAAACGCGAGCCCACTACTTTACGCAAACGCTCTTAGCGGGAGGCGCCACGTACCGCGCCACGGGCCGCGGCTTCGTGACGACCCACAACTCCTTCGACGAGCAGTACCGCTTCTTCGCCGCGTCTCACTTGTATTTGGGCGTGGAACTCGCCGCGGCTCTGGGACTGATGGGGGCCCACACGATGTCCGATCAATATCTGGGCCGGACCTGGTCGCTCTGGCTCGCCTGCGGCGCGTTCCTACTAGCGCCCTTCTGGTTCAACCCGCTCGGGTTTTCCTGGCCCCACGTGGCCGAGGACTTCGTGGCGTGGCGGCGGTGGATTTCGTACGGAACCAGAGGCGGTAGTGCCACCGATAGTTGGGAGGTGTGGCACAAGGAGGAGACCGCGCCGCTGAGGCGGTTAAGTCATAGCTCCAAGTGCGTGGTCTCCTTGAAAGCTCTATTATATGTGGTCCTGGCGAAGGGCCTCTTCGATTTCACGGGCAAGGCCGCGAAGCGGTCCTTCTACGACTTCTCCTATTTTTTACTGGTGCTCGTGTTACTCCAAGCGTGCGCGGCCATTGTGGATCGCGTGGCGCATAGATTACACTACGCGTGCCACCGCCTGGTGCAGATGGTTTTAGGTATTTGCTCGGTCGGTGTCGCGGTCTTCGAAGTCTGCGCCCATCCGGCTTCCTTAAAGTTCGCGGTGTCCATGTACTATTTAGCAGCGGCGGTCTGTGTCTTGGGCACGCTCTGGGGCGGCGAGGGGCCCGCTGTTTATGGTGGTAGACGGCACTCGTCTTTTGCATCAATAGTACCCTCACTCACGCGGCACCTCGCCCGGTTGCACGACCTGGCCGTGGGCTATATGTATTTTGCGGTCTTCGCCCCTCTATCGGCGATCCGCGTCGTGGACGTGGTGCAGACCTGGTTATTGTTCCACAATGCCCTCTCGGAGGGCGTCGTCGTCGACGACATCTTGAAGCAGGCGCGCCAAAGTCAGGAGACGGCGTCGAGCAACGGCCAAAGTGAAGAGATCGCCCAGCTGCGGCGCCAGGTCGAGCTCCAACAGCAGGCCCTGGGGGCGTTATTGGAGGGCCGCGGCGACGCGTCCGCGTACTACCAGGCCGCGGCGGCGCCGCCGCCGCGGTCGCCGTCGGACAGCGCCGTCGACGTGCGGCGCAACAGTGTGCCGGCAACGACGGGCCGCTTCTCCTTCACGCAGCCGGCGCAGCCGCCGCCGCGCGACACGATGTCCGAGCCGGCGACCGACGGGCTGGCCTAGGGCGTCCCCGCGGTTCCCCCCCCCAATCGACTCGTCGCCGGGCACGCAGCGGCGTAATGCTGGATTTATATACCGCTCCTAGGGCGGCGGCCGGCCGTCTTAAGTACTCCTCAATAGCGTCTTATATACCACTCTTAGTCGCGCGCACGGACCAACTAGGCGCGCCCCGCGGGGCGGTCGCCGCGAGGGCTTAGAAGGTCGCCTTCTCGAACTTCTCGACTAAGAGGAAGACCGGGCCGTTCTTCGCGCCGAGCGGCTTGGTGACCTTGGTCTCCTCGGGCACGTCCAGCTCGGGCCCGCGGGCCGCCTTCAGCTTGGCGTTCTCGGCCTTGAGCGCCGCGAGCTCCTCCTTGGCCTTCTTGTGCTCCGCCGCCGGCACGATGCCGTCGACGAGGACCGCGCCCTCGCCCTTCGTCTCGGCGATCACGAGGGCGCCCGCGCCGTCGAGGTCGGTGCCGGGCATGATGGCGGCCTTGGCCTTGGCGGGCGTCGCGATCTCGAGGAGCACGCGCTTCTGGTCGTCGACGAGGTCCTGCTGCGTCTTGGACTGCTTGCTGTTCTCGCGCAAGTCCGCCTTGGCCTCGTCCATCTTCTCCTCCATCTTCTTGATCGTCTCCTCGATTTTGGCCTGCGTACAAATCGACTGTGAGAAAGTCATTTCTCGGCGACGAGGCGGCTGTACCAGATGGGTCGAGCATGAGACCCGCGCCGCCACGCCGTCGAGCACACGCCGCGTCGATGGCGTGGAGGTCGATGCGATGATTCAATGCTGCACGAAGGCGCCGGGAAAATTGTTAACGCGCTGCTTTCGACGCGCTCGGCCGTGAGCCGCGCCTGCGCCTCCTTGCTGTCGCCGAGGCCCTTCAGCACCGTCGTGGCGGTGTGCGCCTTCATGAGCTCCAGGAAGAAGACGGTCTTGTCGAACTTGTCCTCCAGCACCAAGTTGTTTTTGGCTTCTACGAAGGCCAACTGGAAGACCTGGTCCGCGACCTCCTCCAGCCCGTGCAGCACGGTACCGTTCGTGAGCACCGCGTGCGGGCCCTTTTTGTGATGAACGCCGTCATTCTGCTGTACATTTTGATGGTAGGGCGCGGGCGGGCAGCTTAATTATTTGTGCCGGGGCCTTTTTTTGGGGATCAGCCCAGGCATGGACGGTTTCATGGGTTCAACCAAATCTCAATAGATCACGTGGACCGTTCCCCTGGACAGTACGCTACTCTTGGGAGCCTTAAGAGACGTCAGTGGGCTTCTGAGGCCCCTGAGAGGCCTGTCCCGGCCACGTAGAGCTTTCTAGTCACGCCGAGTCCGTATTTGACGGAGCTCACGGACGCCATCGGGCCGTAGCTCCGGGCCGAAGCTTCCGGGCCGTGCTCTCAGGGCGCGGGTTTAAACCGTTTCGTTTGGTGCCGTCTCGCAGCCTGCGCCTCGCACGCCGCAAGCGTTCACTGTACCAGGTCAGGTCCAGGCGCGTCATCATTGCCGCGCAGGTCCCGGGGGAGCGTCACAGCGCATCTCGGCGACGCACGGTTGCGCAGAGCTGCCCCCGAAACAAGGGAGGCCCGGCTGCCCGACGATCAGCATGGCTCCCACGGACGCGGAACGGATGAGCCAGGCAATTGATAAGGCACTCGAGCACGCAGAAGCCAAGCAGTTCGATGATTCCCTAAAGGAAACTGACGCCAGCTATGATCCCGCGCGCGGCGCCGCCGCCTTAGTGAAGCAGTTTTGGGCTGACAGTAAATTCATCGAAGCCAATCTAGCCAAAGCAGACGACGTCGACGAGATCAAAGTCGTATTCATCGAGGTTCTGGGGCTTTACAGAATGATCGCGGCTAAGACGCTCACGGTGCTCCCGGTGGCCGCGGCGACGGATTCTACCACGGCGCCCGCCTCGGGGCCGGGCGGTGCGCAGCTCATGAAGCTGACCGCGACGGTAGCCGACCTGCTGCGCGAGCGAACGATGCTGCCCGCCGTCCAGGCCGTCGGCTTAGTGAAAAAGCTTTTGAATGACAGCCTTACCATCGAAGCCAATCTAGCCAAGGCAGACGACGTCAACACACTCAGAACTGAATTCATCGAGTTTCTGGAGCTTTATAGAATGATCGCGGGTGAGACGCTCACGGTTCTCGCGGGGGCCGGCGCGGGCACCGCGGCGACGGCGTCGACCACGGCGCCCGCCTCGGGGCCGGACGGCGTGCTGAGTGCGAAGCTGGCCGAGCTGGGGCGCGAACTCGCGGAGGAGCGCGACGCGCGGATCGCCGCCGAGGAAGCGGCCACGCGTTCTTAAGCGCTTAGCGCTACCCGTCCTGCTTCCGCTTATCCGACGCGCCCTGATCAGCCCCACCGCCGAGCCGATCCACAGCCTGGCCGCCCTCGTCCAGAACGCGCTGTTCCTGGCGATGGGCCGCATTTTGCCTACGCTCGAGCCGGATGGTGAGGCCATAATTTTGAATATTCTGGGAGCTCATTAAGGCTCAAGTCCAGCTAGGTCCAGCCCTCGAAGTTTGCGATGCCATGGCGGTGGCGTTCTGGCTAGATAGAGCGGGCAGTGTCTTGCGTACCCCTGGCCAGGTAGGCATGAAAATGATGCGCGCAGAAACGTGGCGAGAGAGTGAGCGGACGAGCAGCAGATTCGAATTCAACTCCAAGTGGTCACGCACAATGAAGAGAAGGCCCTGATAATGATGAACCGCGTCACGCGAGCTGATGCTCATCCGGAATGCATCAGCTCCGTGACGAGCATGGGGATCGAGCTACCGGACTACATGCTGTCGACACGTGCCTCTTAGTAAAGCTAGTACGCGGGCACGGCCGCCGACTCGAGCCCGGCCGGGAACGGATCCTCGAACTCGTCGTCGGAGATCGCGTCGGTCTCGTCGCGGCGCCGCAGCGGCGGCGGCGAGATGCACGTCGTCGCGCGGCCGGCGAGCGCTGCGTCCAGCGCGCGCTGCCAGCGCTTCGCCGCCTGGGCGTTGAGGGCCTCGTGCCGCGCGGCGAGGCGGAGCCGCTGCTTCGCGAGGGCGTGCTTCGCGGCGCGGCTCCACTCCGCCTTGACCTGGCGCAGCCAGTTCGCACAGCGCTCCCGCAGCGACGCCAGGGCCGCGGCGTGCTCAGCGTCGCGCTGGCGCAGGTCGCGCGAGGCCTTTCGGCGTTCCTCGTCGACGGCCACACGGGCCGCGCCGAGCGCGTCGACGCGGCCGTCGCGCACCGCGGCGTCCTGGCGCTCGACTGTGGCGACGGCACGCCGCGCCTTCGTCTCCGCTTGAGCCGCGGCGTCCTCGGCCCGGCGGACGTCGTCGGCCGCGCGCCGGAGGCGGGCCTCGGCCTCGCGCGCGAGGGCGTCGAGCTCGCTGTCTTTCTCCTCGCAGCGCTTGCGCCAGACCGCGGCGGCGTCGTGGTCGCCGGAGACGACCGCCACGCGAGGTCTGGCACGCGGCGTCTGTAGCGGCGACACGATGGTCCGGATCGTCGCCGCCGCCTGCTTGAGGTGCGCCGCGTTGTCGGACGCCGCCTCGAGCCGCGCCGCGACGTCCTCGACGGCCGCCGCCGCCTCTAATGCACCGCTTCCTGCTCGCGCCAACACGGCGAGGCGGTCGACGTACACCTCGTAGGGCTCCGCCGTCGCGGCGACGTAGTTGGAATCGCCCGTCGCCGCCCAGGCCTTGCGCGCGTAGGCGGCCGCCGCGTCGCGCGCGCTCGCGACGTCGGGCCCCGGAAGGGCGTCCGTCTCGCCAACGCGGCGGGCCTCCTCCTCGAGCAGCTTCCGGAACTGGTCCAATTGGTCGCGGTGCGTCGCGTCGTGCCGCGCCAGCTCCGTGGCGTGCGCCGCGCGTAGGCCCGCGAGCCGACCCGCGTGCGCGCGGTCCTTCTCGCCCGTGGCGTCCGCCGCCGCGCGCGCCGCGTCGGCGAGGCGGCGCGCCGCAGCCTCGTCCGCGCGCGCGTGCGCGTCCGCGGCCGTCGCGAGGCGCGCCGCGGCGTCGTCGTGCTCGCGCCGCGCGGTGTTGGCCGCCGCACGCGCGCTCTCGGCCTCGGCACGCGACGCGCCGGCCGCCGCCGCCGCCTTGCGCGCCGCCGCGACCTCGGCGGCCGCCTCGGCGCGCGCCGCGCCGACGTGCGCCGCCGTGTCGCGGGTGAGCGAGCCCGCCGCTGCTGCCGCCGCGCGCGCGGCCGCCAGCTCGTCGGCGAAGGCCGCGCGCGCGGCGTCGAGTTCCTCGGCCGCCGCCTGCTTGCGCGCCTCGGCCTCGGCCTCGGCCGCCGCCACGGCCGCCGCCTTGGCGGCGTCGTAGGACTCGACGGCCTCGGCGACGGCGTCGACCACGGCCACGTGCATCGTCGACTCGTAGGCCACCCGCTGCAGGCCCAGGGCCTCGGCGCGCTCCTTTGTGCGCACGGCGAGCTCGGACGTGAGCGCGTCGACCCGCGCCTCCCAGGCCGCGCGCGCCGCCGCCTCGCGGTCGGTGAATTGGCGCTCGGCCGCCAGGCCCCGCAGCGCCTCCGTCGCTTTTTTTGAGGCCGCGACGCCCTCTTGCACGGACACACCCTGAATACGCTTCAGCGCGACCTCGTGGGCGCGCTCTACCTTCCGGAGCTTCGCGTCGGCCCTTTCCTCGGCCTCCCAGAGCTTGGCCTCGTAGGCCCGCGCGCTCTCGAGCCGCGCGAGCTCGGCCCGGCGCGCCGCGTCGCGGGCCTTTGAGGCCTCTTCGTTCGTGCGAGGCAGCGCCACGCTGTTCGCCGCCGAGTCCGCGACGGCCGCGGCGACCGCCGCCCGCGCCGCCGCCGCCTCGCCCCGCGCCACGGAGACCTCCTCGCGCGCCGTGGTCAGCGCCTCGTCGCGCTCCCGCAGCGCCGCCTCGACCGCCGCGCGCCCCTGCCGCGCGACGTCTTCAGCGCAGCGCGTCGCCGCCTCGAGCTTCTCGCCGTCCAGCAGCACCTCCGTCTCGCGGCGCACCGCCAGGTCGGCGACGGCCGCCGCCGCCGCCGCGTCGGCCGCGTCGGCGCGGTCGCGCGCGACCGCCGCCGCGAGCGATGCTTCGACAGAGGCCGCCTCGACGGCCGCCAAGCGCGCGCCGAGCGACGCGCGCTCGACTGCGGCCGCTGCGGCCGCGTCGTGCAGCGCCGCGCGCTCGACGGCGGCGTGGTCGCGCGCCTCGGCCGCCGCGCCCTCGCTCGCGCCGGCCGCACGCTCGCCGCGCGCCGCGACGAGCGCCGCCGACGCGGCGGCGTCCGCCAGCGCCGCGCCCGCGGCCGCCGCAGCCGCCTCGGCGTCGCGCGCGGTCATTACAGAGGCGTGTAACGCGTCGGCCTCGTCGGCCAGCTCGCGCGCGGCCGCGTCCGACGCGTCGACGCGCGCGACGGCCGCAGACACGGCCGCCGTGACCGCGTCGCCGCGCGTCGCGTCCGACCACGACGTCGCCTCGGCACGCGCCTCGGCCGCGGCCGCGGCCCGACGCGCGGCGGCGGCGTCGGCCTCGGCCGCGCAGGCGCGCGCCTCGGCCGCCTCGAGCGACAGGCCCCGGTCCGCGGCG
>Ga0114994_10001856_pt1 | contig 15283 bp, 13 predicted proteins | sample ArcticOcean_MG_C_9_FD_87043 | JGI IMG/M metagenome (GOLD analysis project Ga0114994, IMG submission 87043) | Marine microbial communities from western Arctic Ocean - ArcticOcean_MG_CB2_152 | ecosystem: Environmental > Aquatic > Marine > Oceanic | place: Arctic Ocean: Canada Basin | collected... | reverse complement strand
TTGTTGATGAATCTTTTAAAAAAGGCCCATTCCTTCCTGTTAATCAGGATGAAAGCCTTACTATCTCTTTTGCCTCGACAACTGCTGCGACTCAGAATATCACCGCCAGTGCTGCTTTGTTTGACGCTTCTCATGTTGGTGTTGATTTTCTCATAGACGTAAACCCTGGCAACGCCACAGGTGAAGTCGTGTGGGTTCGGGTGAATAGCTTTTCATCGACCACTGTGGTCAATGTGACTATCAAAGACTTGAGCTATATGCCGACTGCAACTACTGCATCCAACCTATGGCAAGAGGGTGCGTTCTCTACGCACAGAGGCTTCCCATCTGCGGTGGTGTTCTATGAACAGCGGCTTTGGTATGGCGGTACAACACACAAGCCACAGACCCTATGGGGATCTAAGACAGGCAACTATGAAGACTTTGACCTTGGGGCATTAGCGGCTGATGGACTTAGTTATGCCATTGCCTCTGACCGGGTAAACAATATTAAGTGGATGGCTGCTCAACGTGTGTTAATCGTTGGTACATCAGGCGGTGAGTTTAGGGTGACAGGTGGTAATGAATCTGCAATCACTCCAACCAATGTTGATGTGCGTAGACAGACCAGTTACGGATCTAAGCTAGGCCATCCAGCCTATGTGGGATCAGATGTATTTTTTATTCAACGCTCTGGTACTCAAGTGCGTAACGTGGCCTACAAATGGGAGTCTGATTCCTTCCAATCTGATGACATAACCTTTCTTGCTGAACACATCACCACAGGTGGATTGACCACGTTAAGCTACAGCCATGTGCCTGATTCGGTATTGATGGGATTACGCGCTGATGGCGTTTTATTAATGCTGACTTATGAACCAACTCAAGAGGTGATTGGGTGGCACAGGCATATTACTGATGGCAAATACAAGTCGATGACAGTCATCTCAGAAGATGGGCCTGACCAATTCTGGTTTGTTGTAGAAAGAACTATCGGTGGGGCGACTAAGCAGTACATAGAGTTATATACGCCAGATACTTATTTAGATTCGATGATCTCCTACTCTGGTAGTGCTACAAGCGCAGTAAGCGGCCTTGCACACCTAGAGGGCAAGACTGTACAGATTACTGCTGATGGTGCTGTACACCCTGACTTGGTCGTTTCTAGCGGTGCTGTAACGCTTAATTACACAGCGACAGACATTAAAGTGGGATTAAAGTACGTTTCCAAGCTCACGCCTACTCGACCTGGGGCTAACGCTGGTGCTGGTACTACGCTTGGGAAGATGAAGCGGTGGAATAAAATATTTGTTCGACTAGAAGCGTCAGCCATTCCTGTCATCAATGGTCAGCGTCCACCTGTACGATCTCCCGGTACTAACTTTGGTAACGAAGAGCCAGTGGTATCTGAAGACATTGAAGTTAGAAATTTAGGCTATGACTTAAATGGTCGCATTGAAATTGAGCAAGACTTGCCCTTGGCCTGCCACATCGTTTCGATATTTGGCACATTGAGCGTTGGAGATTAACTATGAGTTTTATGACATTTCTGCAAATTGCAGGGGCAGTCAAGCATGACAGCGATGCTAGTAGCGCAGCTTCTGAAATGCGTGAAGCTGGTGAGAAGAATGCTCAATTAGCCGAACTAGAAACTGCAGAACGGCTTAGAAGGACACGCTATCAGCATAACCAAGAACAAGGTCAGCGCGTGGTTGCATATGCTAAGTCTGGTGTTGACCTATCAAGCGGATCAACCCTAGCGGTGATGGCTGAAGCAGCTAACGTGGCAGAGCGTGAGATGAGCTTTACAGCAGAGCAGGGCCAACGTACCGCATCAGCTAGACGGGCAGGAGCTAACTCTCAAGCCAGTTCAATGCAATCCCAAGGGGAAAGTCTTTTGATCAGCGGTATCGGTAAAGTTGGAAATGACAATAATTGGTGGGGAATTGGCAAGTGAAAATACCAGGCATTAATCAGACAGGTGTCCCAGGGGCAGAGCAGATTAGTCTAGGTGCTATCTCATCTGCGGCTACCGCTAAGATGCAAACAAACTCAGCGTTAACTAAGGTGGTCAATGATTACCAAACCAAGATCGTTAAGGCCGAGACTGATGAGGAATACAGCCGACTAGCCAATGGATTCTCACGCGACACAAGTGAAGCCTGGCAGAATATTCAAGATCAAGACAGGGTAGATGCGAATGGTGCGCCTACGCATGGCACGATGCTGGAGCAATACCAATCTGCTCACGACAAGATTGCCAAAGATTACAGTGGTCGCGTTAAGTTTAACCCGAACAAAGGCGCATTTACTCAATTCTCAGACCAGACATTGACTCGTAACATTGGCGCAGTAAGGGGTGAGGTTGGTCGTAGAACGATAGCACATCTCTCAGGCGCATATGAGCAGTCTAGGATTGATTTAATGCAAAGCCCTAATGGTATGTTGGAGTTCGCAGAAGCACAGCAGAAAGCCTTAGAGGTGGGTTTAATCAGTGCTGGTAAAATGGCAACTGACTTTGATGCTTTTCAACATGAGCATCACACTAACCGCATTATGAGCGAGTTCCAATCTGAGCGTGATCTAGGTCGTGGTCAAGAGTATTTAGACAATATTGAACTACCCCCAACATTTGATGAGGGTGAGCGACAGCAGATGGCAGATCGAATGAATGCTGACTTGCGTAATGATCAGATTCTTGTAGATCGTGAGATTGCTAGGGTTGCGCGTGAGGCAAAAGAGTTAGAAGCCAAGACCATGATAGCTGCCAGAAAAGGCAAGACCTTGCTAGAGAGTGGTCGGCCTCTGACCGAGGATCAATTCAGTCAAATCAACAACACCATTAGCCAGTTAACTGATCCAGATAACATAGAGCAAATGGAAATCTCCCTAGATGTTTACAGCAACGTGCAGTCATTAATGAGCATGACTAGAGAAGAGCGCACAGTCGCCCTTAATAATTCACTTGAAGACATTATAGATAACCGCGACCTTATTATTAAACAGTCAACTCAAAAGGCTTACAGGGCCATTGAGCAATCTATAGCTGATGATCCACACCAAGCCTACCTAATGTATGGTGGCGGTGAGCCAATAGAGAAGATCACAAAGGATAATATTGCTCAGTCTTTAGCCACAGCCCAAGACAATCAAATTAAAGTCTCTGCATGGATCGGTGAAGACGCGCCACCAATGAGCCTGTCTCAGCTTAATGACTTAAAAAGAATTGGCGTACCAGCCTTAGATGACATTCTTACCGCCTATGACAAAAAAGAGGCTGAAAAGTTATTAACCCTTCTTTATGAAGAGGACGCTGGAGAGATGGCAGTCGTTGGGTCTTTAGCCCTACAGAGTGATGGTGAGGCATCTTATAACGCATACCTAGCTGGGGCATTTGCTCTTAATGCAAACCCTGACTACAAGCTAAGTGGCAATCTAAGCGCAAATAACGATACTCCACGCTCTTTGTTTTTCCAAGCCACTCAAGGTTTATTTCAATCTAGTAATACAAAAGCATCTAAATCCATGCAATTGGTTGCTGACACCATTTACATTGGATTAGCAGAAAGGGCTGGGTTGCAACCTGGCAATAATGCAGAACTAGATGTTGAATTGTATCAGCAGGCTGTAAAGCTAGCGGTTGGTAATATTGCTGATTATGGTGACAACAAGATACTACTACCTAGTCGCAACATGACACTAGATCAATTTGAGTCAACTATCGATGATCTTAGTATGGAGCAGATAAATGAGATGGGTGGGTTTGCAGACGCTAATTTAATGGGTCGTAATGGTCAACCTAGAACTGTTACTCCAGAGTCAATGCTAGATAAATTAAAGTCAGGTGAGGCTGAGTTAAGGCAAGGTTCAGAGTTTGGTCAATACCAAGTTTATTTTGATGGTCGCCCAGTAGAAAACGCAACAGGAACAATATTCATTTTAGATTTTAGCGAGAAATAATATGCTTCTTTATAACGCTCAAGAGCCAACTGACTTTGAAAGCTATCAAGAGCAAGGTGACATTGGATTTCTTGCTGTAGCTGGCGCACAGTTTGACACGTTTAAGTATGAAGATTTATCAAACTCGCGTGGAAGAAACCTAGACGAAGAGCTATTAAAAGAAGTTCACAAGGTACACAATTTAGCCCCAGAAATGTTTAGCCCAAGTTTCTTGCCTGCATTTGAATCTAGCTCAACTGAAATACTAAAAGAGTCATGGAGACAAGCTACTCAAGGTAATATTGGAATGCTGCAAGGAGGGTTGCAATTAGCATTAGCTAACTCTATAGCTTCTACTAAGTCAAAAGACTCGCTTTCATCTGATTGGCAAGGAATTATTGAGCCAAACCTTGAAGCCCTTAGAGAGAGGTTTCCTGACGCAAACATTCGCAACCGAGATGAGATTGATGCAGACATTGCTGCTCAAGCAAAAATGCTCCGTGATGATTTTGAAGAGACTTATTCTTACGCTGATCCTTATGCTGCATTCTTTGGCGCATTAGGTGGTGGTGCTGTTGCTTCAATGGCAGATCCCATTAACATAATGACACTGCCTATAGGTGCTGGAAAAGTAGCTGGGGCAAGCTTTGTTCAAGGTCTAAGTATTGTTGTTGCGCGTAGCTTTGGTATTGGCTTTGCTACTGAGGCTGCTATTCAACCATTTGTTTATGACTACAAAAAAGAGATTGAATCACCCTATGACTTGCAAGATGCTTTATTTAATATGTCGGCTGCTGGGGTCGGTAACGGCTTATTAAATGGACTAGGGCATGGTATTGCAAGGGGTTTTGATAAGATAGTTGGCAAGCAAGAACTGCCTGATACCCATGAAACTAGGCGTTTAAGAAAGGATATACAAGCCCTTTTAGAGCTGCAGACTTTTGCTGATGAGACAGGCGCAAAGACTGTAGGCGAGTTAGAGATCCATCTCAAGGCTTTAAACACAGCAATGGCTGACATTGAAGCTGGTCGCCAGGTTGACTATGACTCACTGGGTAAAACGATTGAGGCTGAGTATTTAGAGTTGTTTGATGTTGAGGTCAATGGTGCTAGAGCCACAATGGATTACATTGCCCAAAAGCGGTATGAGCTAGAACAGTCATTTGACCCGGAGCTACACGCAAAGCAAGAACAGTTACAGCAATTTGCTGATCAAAAACTAAGCCAGTTGGAGTTGAAAAGGGCGCAGGCCAAAGCTGATACCAAGACTGACGGCAAGCTCGACCAGGAGACTGATCTAGGTAAGGTTCGTGAGATCCAAAAGGCTGAGTTTGAGAAGTCTGTTGGCGAAGACACTATACGCCAGAACGAAGAAGCTAACATTGCTAACAACGATTTAAGGGCTAGTCGCAGAGATGAGGGTGACATGATCGCTCTTAAACAGCAGATGGATGATCTTGATAAGCAATACTCTGAGCAAGTCGATTACCATAGCGCAGCTAAAAAGGCCCGTGATCAATATGTGGTTGATAAGGTCGAAGAGACTAACCAGGCAATAACTGTTGCGCCTACAGACACACCTCGCATGATGGCTGTTAAGACTGCGGTTAATCGCATAGCCTTGTTATTAGGCGGTCAAAATATTAAAGTTAAAGTCTACGAGGGCAATCCTGATGTGGATGGAAATATGCGTTATGCGAGGGAAGCTATAGATCCTAGCTATAAGAATACTATAATTGGCAAGGTTTATGATTCAATATCTGACTTTGCCAAGGCCGCATCAAAAGGTAAGGTTAATAAAGCAAGAGAATTTGATTTAGACCAAAGGGACATACTAGATGGCGTAATGCCTGCGACTGAATTTGATTTTTTAAAAATTGATGATGATGGTATTGGCCTAGATTACGAAATGGGAACCTTCAATAAACGACTTGAAGACGCTGGCCTATATGTTATTGATAACAGTTATGGAAAAGTCATTGCAGGTAAAACAAAAGAGGACGCATTAAACCTACAGAACGCTAGAACTCCAATAGAATATGGAAAATCGTATGGCTATAGTAATGATGATATTGCAGCTTTTTATCTAAAAAGAGCTGGGGGTATTGAAGAATTAGCATATAGCGAATACCAAAGTGATCTTAATGTAAGCTCAGAGTTTGGCGATATGCGCTATTCTCTAGCAGATGGTGGGGTATCAACGCGAGTACCTACGGCTAAAAGAGCTACAGAAGACGCGCTTACTGAAGACCTTTTGGTTGGTTCTGATGTTGACCTGGCTGACCCAATTACGCTTGCAAAAAATACAGCCAAAATTGAACAGTATGATGGATATATTCCCCAAGTTAAGAATGAAACACCTGAACAAGTTGCTGCTAATTTTATTGCACAGTTAAAAGATAATCTACTTTGGTTGCATGATCAGGTTCCTGATGACATTCGTCAACGAAGCCATAAATGGTATGTAGGCGCAAACAGGATTACTGAAGGATTCGCTGCTAGGTACGGCTATAGTAACGAGCAAGCATCAGGCGTAATGGCTGCACTGTCTCCGCAAAAAGATTGGTTTATGAATGCTAGTCTTGGTGAGCGAGTAATGGATGTGTACGCTAATCATCAGAACACGACCTGGTCGCCTGAGATGGAGTTTGTTGCCACAGACCCTACTATTATTAAAAATAAGGATGGCGATTACCCAGCAGGCATTCTTATTCGTAATGAAGTTAATGCTAAGTTGTATGAAGCCATACAAGGAAAGAAGCTTAGTGAATTAGACGATGTGTATGAGATTTCTGCGTGGATAAGGTCTTTTGACGAGGCTCATAATAACCGCAGTCATCGTGTTGTTACGCCAGAAGGTGGCTTCATTGAGTATGCTGCTAAACTTGATGGTACTGATAAGGTTACTGGGTGGGGTTCTTTCTCTGAGATTTCAAAAGCTGTCAGTGTTTTACGGGACGGATCACCAGAAAACATATCAAACCAGATGGGTGGTATGCACAAGGTGCGTAACTTCTATAACAACATCTTACTTCCTAATAGTGTTAATGGTCATGTGACTATCGATACCCATGCTGTAGCAGCATCAATGCTTGGTGCATTTTCAACTAAAAGCACTGAGGTTAAGCATAACTTTGGGCAAGGTTCTTCATCCTCTTCAATCACAGGATCTAAAGGTACTTATGGCTTACACGCAGAAGCATACAGGCAGGCTGCGGCTGCGCGTGGTATACTACCAAGACAAATGCAATCCATTACATGGGAAGCTGCTAGGGGATTATTTACCGCAGGATTTAAGGGTAAAGCGGAAAACGTAAAATTAATCAGTGGCATCTGGCAACGCCATAAGAAAGGCAAAATAACGCTAGATGAAGCAAGACAGGAGATATTAAATGCCGCAGACGGAATCAACGACCCAGCATGGCATAGATCCAGTGGAAGAATGGCTAATGAAGAATGGGATTCCAGTTACAAGGGAGACATTCCTACAGGCGGCTTACCCAGAAATACAAGATTGGACGAAGCAACTGGACCCAGAGTTGGAGATGATGCTACCAGAGCATCTTCAGATCCAGACGGAGGAGTAAGGTACTCAAAAGACGGACAAACCATTGAAGCAGCCATTAATCCAGAAACGGGTGAGCTACACATCAACGCATCAGCATTCCGTGATGAAGCCCATCTTATGGAGGTTATGCGCGAAGAGATCATAGGCCACTATGGTTTACGCAAAAGCCTTGGCGGTGACTTCCAAGGTGTGATCGATGACATTAAATCCACAGCAGCAACCAACTCCGAATTACGTCAGATGTGGATTGATCTATCTGGCGTTGATCCCCAAACAAAGCAAATCATAAACCCTGATGCGCCCTACAAAGGCATGGCTGACGATGTGATTGCGGATGAGATCATTTCTAAGATGGCCCGTAAAGAAATCGGTGACACCACGTTTATGGCCCTCAAGAACATCATTATTAAAGCACTACGCAAAATTGGCTTAGTAAAAGACGATATAACTATCTCTGAGATGAGAGCGTTGGTGGTTAAGAGTGAGAAAGCCCTCAAGAAAAACGTAGTCAAGCAGCCCAGGATTACTGGCATTAAGCCGCAACTCAAACAGATTGACGAGCCTTTAAACAATGAAGCCATCGATGCTGAAGCTGCTCGTATCGTAGTTGATGAGACAAATGACCAAGTAATCTTTGACCAAAACGGCAACACGATCAATCTCAGGGATGCGTTAATGGAAGACGATAATGATATAGCTGGAATCGAATCATTGAAGGTGTGTATGTTATGAGCAAGTTTGATAAGTGTATTCAGCAAGCAATTGAAGCAGGCACGTTATCGCCCATGATGGCAGATGCCCTACGAACTGACGCTTCTGTCTTTGAGGCAAAGCTAAGAGCCGAGGGTATTCATTCTGCTGAACAGGCACAGATTTTAGGTGTTGAAGAGGCGGCTAAACATCGCACATTGATTGCCAAGCGTAATAAGTATCAGAAGGTATTACAGGGCGTAGCTAATGAGAACAATGTTAAGAACATCAAGTCTCACCGCAAGAACAAAACCACTGGCTTATTAACCCTCCTAGTTAAAGATTTAAAAGGCCATAAGGGTGATGTAACTTGGTCTAACATTGATAACCGATCATCAGCCATAGAAGGTCAGGCCCATTCACTTGCGGCTGATATGTTGCAGAATTTGCACACCACTCATCTAGGTTGGGGTCAGGATCGTGACACCTTGCTTGCCACAGTGCGTGAGATATTCGGAGAGGCCACAGGTAACGAGAAAGCGTCTAAGTCTGGTGCTGCATTCGCTAAAGCGGCAGAGTACCTTAGAGAGCGATATAACCGCGCTGGCGGCTTTATACCAAAGCGCAATGATTGGGGTATGCCTCAAGTTCACGACCAAGTTAAGGTGTCTAAAGCTGGTATGGACGATTGGATTGAATACACTTTACCCAAGTTAAACCGAGAGGCGATGCTCAATGCTGATGGTCGCATTATGTCTGACGATGAATTGATGCAGGCAATGCGCGAGTCATTTAAGACTGTGTCCACAGATGGTCAGAACAAGAAAGTACCGGGCGCATTTAGTGGCAACGGCAAGATGGCTAATCGTCATCAAGATTCTCGATTCCTAGTGTTTAAGGATGCTGATTCATGGATAGAGTATCAAGAGAAATTTGGTAGTCCAGACTTCTTTAACGTCATGGTGGGTCATATTCGCAGTATGTCTAGCGAGATAGCGATGCTTGAAGTGCTAGGCCCAAACCCTAACCTGGCGTTTAAATACCTCAGTGATGTGGCAGAGAATGATGGCAACATGGGCATGGTTAACTCTGTGTGGAATGTTGTCAGTGGATCGGCTGATATGGTTGATGTTAACCGAGAGGCAATAGCCAAAGGCACAGCGTTTACTCGACACCTATTAATGGCTGCTCAACTAGGTGGGGCTGCTATATCTGCTATCACTGACCCAGTGTACGGCAAGATGACCAGAGCCTTTAATGGGATGCCAATTGTTAAATCGATTCAGCATACGATAAGCCAGTTAAACCCTGCTGACGAGGCTGATCGGGCCTTTGCTGCCCACTTAGGCATGGTTATGGATGGATGGTCATCCCAGGCTCTTGTTGGCTCTCGTTTTAGTGGTGAGATGGACCCGGCAGGCAAGGCTTCAAAGGTGTCTGAAACTTTATTTAGGGCTTCTGGATTAACGGCTTGGACTAATGGGCAGCGCAATGCGTTTGGCTTAGATTTTCAATGGCACTTAGCTAGGCAGATGGGTAATCCTTTGTCTGAGGTTGAGACTAAGTTCCAAGGCATGATGAGGCGTTATGGCATCACCGATGAAGATTGGGAAATTATGCGCTCTGTGCCTTTAGAAGAGCATGGTGGCACTAGCTATTTTCGGCCACAAAATATGCACGATTTAGACTTACCCACAGAAACTGTGGATAACCTTGTGACTAAAATACTTGAGGCGATGAACACAGAGATGGACTTTGCCGTACCTGTACCCGATGCAAGAGTAAGGGCTATCCAGACTTGGGGTGGCAAGGAGCGTGGTAGCTTTACGGGTGAGGCAGCTAGAATGACGATGATGTATAAGTCGTTCAGCATGACTCAGTTTATGACCCATATGTATCGCAGTGGCCCAAAGTTTGTCGGGGTTTATGCTCTCAGGTTAGGTATATCATTGAGCGTCATGGGTGCGTTAGCTATTCAAGCCAAAGAAATCTCAAGAGGCAAAGAGCCTAGACAGATGGATGGTGCTTTTCTGCTTGCTTCAATCATGCAGGGTGGTGGCTTGGGTATCTTTGGTGACTTCATCAGCGCAAGTGGCGTGGGTAACAAGAGTCGATTTGGTAACAGTGTATTGGCTACAGCGATGGGACCAGGCGCGTCATTGGTAGAAGATGTTGTTGGGCTTGGGGTGAGTGGTTTTGACTTTGCAACAGATCCGTTTACAGGTGATGACACAAACTTTGGGCGTGAGGCGGCTCGATTTATGCAGCGATATACGCCTGGTAACAACCTGTGGTATGCCCGATTAATCTTTGAACGTGCGCTGTTTGATAATCTACAAGAGATGACCGATCCAAAGGCCAAGCAGAACCGCAAGAAATATGAGCGCAAGATAAAAACAGAACGAGGCCAGGACTATTGGTGGAAGAGGGGCGAATCCTCACCTTCATTCTAATAACCGCATAGCCAACGGTTACTGTAATCCCTAGAATCATAGGAGATAAACAGTGACCGTAGCTAGCACAACAAACAAGCAGTCGTACAATGGCAACGGCACTCAATCCGTTTTCGCCTACACGTTTAAAATATTTGTAGACGCAGACATTAAGGTCTATGTCGGCACTACTCTCAAGACGATTAATACGCATTACACGCTATCAGGAGTAGGTACTACCAGTGGTGGCAATGTCACCTTTACCGCTGGTAACTTCCCTGTGGCTGGTACGGGTAACGTCACTTTATTGCGTAGCCTGGCGTTAACCCAGGGTGTGGACCTAATCAACTATGGCAAGTTTGATGCCGAGGTAGTTGAGGCCCAGTACGATAAGATCGTAATGATGGTGCAACAGCTTCAAGAGCAATCTGACCGCACGATTAAATTCAATACTACAGTAAGTGACGCTGGCGGTGTAGAGATCACTGACACTGTCGCAGAGCGTTCTAACAAGGTTCTGGCATACGATAATGCTGGCGATCTATCCGTAGCAAACGAGCTAGGAGAATGGAAAGGCAATTGGGCAACTAGCACTGCATTTTCTACGCGTGATTTAGTTTTAGACGCTGCCACAAATAATGTTTATATCTGCCTGGTTGCTCACACCTCTGGCACATTGTCCACCGATGTAAGTGCCTCTAAGTGGGCCTTGGTTATCAATGCGGCAGCAGTCGCAGCATCAGCCGCCACAGCCACTACAAAGGCATCAGAAGCCTCTACAAGCGCATCTACCGCATCTACACAAGCAACCAACTCAGCTAACTCAGCGACAGCAGCAGCGTCTAGTGCGTCTACCGCATCGACTCAAGCATCTACCGCTACAACTCAAGCAAACACAGCTACCACTAAAGCATCTGAGGCATCAACCTCTGCAAGCAATGCGGCTACGTCAGCATCAGCAGGGGCCACATCAGCGACTAATGCGGCTAACAGTGCTACGGCATCAGCAAACTCAGCAACAACATCTGCAAACGCAGCCACAGCCGCACTAGCAAGTAAGCTATCGCTCAGTGGCGGTGCAATGACGGGAGCCATAACGACTAACTCCACTTTCGATGGCGTGGACATTGCTACCCGTGATGCAGTTCTCACAGCTACTACCACAACAGCCAACGCAGCACTACCAGCCGCCACAGGTGTAGCTAAAGACTCTTCTACTGGCGCAGCTTCAATGCCTACAGGCACAACAGCCCAACGACCCAGTGGCGCATTGGGTATGTTCCGGCACAACTCTACGTTAGACCAATTTGAAGGTTATAACGATGGGGCATGGGGTGGGATTGGTGGCGGAGGGCCAGCATTGGGCCTTAATTCAATTATCAGGACTAACGCCTTAACGATTAGCGAGAATATCACCATACCCGCAACAAGCAATGGAATGTCGGCAGGACCAATAACTATCGCAGATTCGTATACGGTCACAGTCAATGGAACATGGAGCATAATTTAAATGTCCACAATATCAATTAAAGAACTATCCCACCCAGCAGGTGAGGTGATTAAGATAGCGGCTGGTAAGACACTTGACCTTCATTCACAAGGCACAACTAAGATGCCAGCAGGGTCAGTTTTGCAAGTTATTACTGACACTTATTACCATGTGACTGCTCACAGCAGCACTACTTCAACATCGTATGTAGATACTGAATTATCAGTAGTTATAACACCTAAATTTACTAACTCTAAGATTATTATAAGTGCACAATTAAGTGCCCAAACCCCTAATGCTAGTAGAGGTCAGATACAAATATTGAGAGATAGCACTGCATTAACTGGCCCTGCTTGGGGTGGTGTGACAGGTAGTTATATGTGGGTAGATATAAGTGGAACTTGGATAGACACACCTTCAACTGCTTCTTCTGTAACTTATAAAGTACAAGCCGCCTGTAACACTTCTGGTAGTACTTTTTACTATCATCACGGAGGGTTTACTAACTCTCTAGTAGTCACGGAGATCGCACAATGACATCTAAACTAAAAACAGACATCCTTGAAACTGTATCTGGCTCTGGCACGATTGCACTGACTAACCAGTTGAGTGGTATGACTGACGCTAGTATGCCTAGTGGCTCAGTGTTGCAATTAATTCAAGGTACTTATTCAACTACCACTACCCTCAATACAACAACATACACAGACTCAGGGTTAAGTGCCACTATTACCCCTTCATCTACATCAAGTAAAATATTAGTTATGTGGACTACTCACGCTAAGTTAGACGATGGCGTTGGGCAAGGCTGGGGATGTAAGTTAATGCGAAACACTACAGCAGTCTATACAGATGGAACAAACTATAGGACTTATCAAAATGGAAATGGGGGAGACACAAGACTGACAATACCCATATCTCATTTAGACTCTCCTTCTACTACTTCTGCTATTACATATAAAGTTCAAGTATCTTCACATTCTGGTACTACAAGTTTTAACCATGCTAGTAGCGAAACACAAATCACACTTATGGAAATCAAAGGATAACATCACATGACCGATACAGTCGCAGCACTTCAAGCCCTCACTCCAGCAGCCCAGTGGGTACTCCGTGGAGATGAATTAGAATGGTTAGACACTATTCAAACACAACCAACTGACTCAGCTATTGCAGCTAAGATTGTTGAACTACAAGCAGCCTATGACGCAGCAGCGTATGCCCGTGACCGCCAAGCAGCGTACCCATCAATTCAAGATTGCATTCATGCTCTCTTAGATGGTGGTGATACCTTGACTGATCTACAAGCCTTGCGTACAGCAGTGAAGTCAGCACATCCAAAGGGGTAGATTATGACTACAACTATAAGTGGCTCTACAGGTGTCAATCAGATAACTGATGATGCCATTACGGATGCTAAGTTACCAGCAGGGTCAGTGTTGCAAGTAGTACACGGTAACCTACCTACAACAGTAGTTATGAGTGGCTCAACATCTTGGACTGATGTTTCGGGATTATTGGCAACAATAACACCTTCCTCAACTACCAGTAAGATTTTAATTACAGCCAGTATTACTTTAGCAAAAGCTGGACACGCACACGCAAGAATGGTTAGAGGCTCAACTCCTGTAGGTAATGGAACTGGCAGCGGGAGCAGAGAGGGTGTATTTGCTTATGGTAATAATAGTGGTGGTGTTAACTCTACAAGGGTTGACTCTTACAGTTACCTAGACTCCCCATCTACAACTTCAGCAACTACTTACAAGATTCAAATTAATAACACCAACGATTCTGGTGCTTGCTATGTTAATCGCACTCAAGGTGATACTAATGCAGTGTACGGCTCAAGAGGTGTTTCCTCAATAACCCTAATGGAGATCGCAGGATGAGCTATCTAGGCAGAAGCGCAAAGCTAAGTCTAAAAGCGCAGGAGAAAGTCTCCTTCTTAGCAACAGCAGGGCAGCGATAGTCTAATGTGGTCAAGCCCTGTTGAGCTATATCCTGTTTTTATGCCATTGCCAGTACAAGGCCAGGCACAGGTGATAGAGACACAGGTTATAAGGGAGCGAGATTATATGCGTGTACAGCCACCTAATAAGCCTTATACGCACACTGCATATAGTACGTTACATTGGGTTGCTAAAGTATGATTCTTGAATCCGTTATGGCCTGTAACATGGCCTTTGGCGTAGTTAAAAAAGCTATTGAAAATGGCAAAGAGATTCACGACTGCGCTAAAGCAATGGGCGCATACCTGGGTCATAAAGAAAAAATAGAAGAAGAAGTAAAAAAATCTGGCGGTTCAAAAGCAACAGATTTACAGCTTTTTTATGAACTGGAACGAATTAAAAAGGACGAAATACATCTAAAATATTTGATGAATAAGAGCCGCCTGGGAATGTGGCAAGAATACCAGGGCTTCATCGTCAAGAGAAAAGCTGATCGTAACAATGCAGCGAAAGCAGCAATTGCCGCCCAGGCAAAAAAAGATAGCGAATGGAGCGAGACTATTGACCAAATCAAAACTGCCGCATTTATTGTCATATCTCTAGGCGGTATCGCAGTTATATCGCTATACATGATTTACAATTTTGAGAGATGAAGAACATGGAAAACCGACCACTAACGGATGCAGAGATGGATAAGATTGCTGAGATGGCAGCTAACAAAGCCTTTGATAAATTTCATGCGGCTGTGGGTCGGTCTGTATTAAAGAAATCAGCCTGGGTGCTGTCCGGGGTAATCATAGCTATCGTGGTTTTTTTACAGGAGGGATTTCCCAAATGAGTTACGCCTTTGGAGATAATAGTTTAAAAAATCGTGCTGGAATCAACCCTGATTTAATAGCTATTTTAGATCGTGCCGTTGAGATCAGTATTTATGATTTCGGGATTCCCCAGCATGGGGGCGTGAGAACCACTGAAACTCAAAAGAAATTATTTGATGAGGGCGTATCTAAGGCCGATGGGGTCACTCACAAGAGCTTCCATCAAACAGGTAATGCGGTGGACGTTTATGCGTATGTCGATGGTAAAGCCTCATGGGATCACGAACACCTCGCTGTGGTGGCTGCGGCAATGCTCCAGGCATCAAGTGAGCTAGGTATACCCTTGGAGTGGGGTGGCCTTTGGACGGGCTTCTGTGACCGCCCGCACTTCCAGTTATCTTCTGAGGATTAATTATGGG
>Ga0114994_10001853_pt1 | contig 15302 bp, 10 predicted proteins | sample ArcticOcean_MG_C_9_FD_87043 | JGI IMG/M metagenome (GOLD analysis project Ga0114994, IMG submission 87043) | Marine microbial communities from western Arctic Ocean - ArcticOcean_MG_CB2_152 | ecosystem: Environmental > Aquatic > Marine > Oceanic | place: Arctic Ocean: Canada Basin | collected... | reverse complement strand
GTCGAAGCCGCCGCGACGCTGGACCGGTACCGCGCGCGGTCGGCGGCGGCGTTGCGCCGGGCGGGGGCCCAGTCCATCGACCGGGGCGCCAAGGCCGCCGAGCTCGAGGCGCAGCTGAGCGAGCTGCGCGCGGACGCGGCCCACGCGGCCCGGGAGCGCGACGCGGCGCGCGGCGAGGCCGAGCAGGCGCGCCGCGACGCCGAATCTGAAAGGGCGCGGGCCCAGAGCGCGCGGGGGCGGGCGGAGGAGTCCGGCACGCGGGAGCGCGCGGCGGACGCCGCGGCGCGGGACGCGGGCGCCGAGGCCGAGGGGGCCGTCCAGGCCGCGTTCGCGTCGCGCGACGCCGCGCTCGCGGAGGCCGCGAACGCGCGGGCGCGCGCGGTCATGCTCGACGAGCAGCTCCGGGACCTGCGGCAGCAGGTGGAGCGGGGCGACCCCTTCGTCCTGGTCGACGGCGGCGACGACGAGTTCGTGTCGCTGGGGCGCGACGACGCCGTGCTGGACCTGGACGCGCTCTGGGCGGCGCCGTCGTTCGCGGCACGGGCGTAAGTATTGGGCTTGTGAGTTGGTGCTAGACACATCCACATCTTGGCACGGGTTTTTCTTTTTTTTTCACATCGGCTGCGCTGCAGCACTCTTTACACAACAGGACTGCTATCACGCCGCACGCAGCAACTCTGCACACACGTAAAACGCGCGGCTTCTGCTGCGTCATTTGTCGCATTCGTCGTTACCACCAGCAGGAGGTTGCAAAAAAGCGGAGAGCATCAGGCGATAAACCAATCAATTCGCTGTGAGGTGGTACCTGTCGAATCTTGAACGCCGCGCACGCTGGTTTATCGCTCTCCTCGCGGGCCGCCGTAGCACTACCACAGATATGGACCTCAAGGCCAAAGTTAAAAACCGCCGCCGCGCCAAGGCCAAGGCCGCAGCCAAGCCGAAGCCCGCGAAGCGTCGCCGGGCGGACTCGCCGCCGGACTCGCCGCCGCGCGCGGGCCGCATCATACAGAAGACGGCGTGGGACGCGGGCGTGTGGGCGCCGGTGGCCAAGCCGGACGAGTTCTGGGCCGGCGAGGACCACGCCGCGTGCCTGTCGCTGGAGGAGCTGCCGGGCTCGAGCTACGCCGCGCTGCGGCGGGGGGAGGCCGTCGCGGCGCCGGCCGAGGCGGAGGCCGAGGCCGAGGCCGAGGCCGAGGCCGAGGCCGACGACGGCGCGGGGTACACACGGGAAGCGTGGGTCGTGACGCCGGACGTCGGGCCGGACGCGGTCGCGGAAGTTAAATGGCAGTGGTGCCCCGGCGCGGGCCTCGCGCTGCGGGACGAGCTCTTCGCGTCGCTGGCGCGCCTCGCGTTCGATACGCCGACGCCGTGCCAGGCGGCGTGCGTCCCCAAGGTCCTCCGGGGCAAGGACGTCGTGTGCGCGGCGCAGACGGGCAGTGGGAAGACGCTGGCGTTCGCGCTGCCGGCGCTCCACGACGCCCTCAACAACGAGGGGGGCGGCGTCCGCACGCTCATCCTCGCGCCGACGCGCGAGCTCGCGCGGCAGATCGCGGTGCACGCGTGCGCCGCGCTGCCCCGCAGTGTCGACGCGAAGCGCGTCGTGTGCGCCATCGTCGGCGGCCTCGCGGAGCAGAAGCAGGAGCGGATGCTGGCCCTGTGCCCGGCGATCGTCGTGGCGACGCCCGGGCGGCTGCGCGAGCTCATCGAGGACGGCAAGGCGCACCACGTGCGCGCCGCGCTGGAAGAGAGGACGCTGCGGTTCCTGATCCTCGACGAGGCGGACCGGCTCCTGGCGCCCGGCGCGTTCGGGGACCTCACACTCCTGACGAAGCGGTTCCTCGTGGACCACAAGGATCGGCCCCGGAAGCGCTGGCAGACGCTCGTGTTCTCGGCGACGCTCGCGTGCGGCGCGGGGGAGCCCAAGCGGCAGGGGAAGGGGAAGCGCCAGACCGACGCGGACCCCCGGGCCCTGCTGGCGGCCATCGAGCCGCTGCGGGCCCCGGCGCGCAAGCTCGAGGTCGTGGACCTGACGCGCCGCGAGGCGGCGCCCGGCGCCGACGGGGACGGCGCGGCGGCGCCCGACGGGGACGGCAGCGCGGCGGCACCCGAAGACGACGGCCCATTATCGCTCCCGCCCACGCTCGCGCTCGAGGCCGTGCGCGTCGTCGACGCGGCGAAGCTGGCGACCTGCTACACGCTCCTGCGCGGGGGGGCGGGCGGGCGCATCGTCGTCTTCGCCAACGCCATTTTGTCGGTGAAGATGGTGGCGGCGGCGCTGCAGAAGCTGCGCGTCGCGCACGTCCAACCGCTGCACGCGGCCCTGCAGCAGCGGCAGCGGCTCCGGGCGCTCGACGCCTTCGCCAAGCACGACGACGCGGTCCTCGTCGCGACGGACGTCGCCGCGCGGGGCCTCGACGTGGAGGGCGTCGCGCTCGTGGTCCACTACGACGTCGCGCCGTCGTTCAAGCTCTTCGTCCACCGCGCCGGCCGGACGGCGCGCGCGGGCCGGGCCGGCCGGAGCGTCTCGCTCGTGGCGCCGCGCGACGCGGCGCGCCACGCGGGCATCGAGGCGGCGCTCGGCGCGCCCTTCGTCGCGCGGACCGTGGACGCGGCGTTCGTCGCCGCGGCCGCGGACCGGGCGACGCTCGCGAAGAAGCACACCGACGCCGAGCGCGACGCGGCGCGCGACCGCGCCGGCCGCGACTGGACGCGGCGCGCGGCCGCAAGCGCGGACCTGCTGCTGGACGACGACGAAGCGGAGGCCGTCGGTGCGGACTACCGGGGGGCCGGGGCGCCGATGCGCGCGCTGCCTGACGAGAGCCACGTGTCGCGGCCGAAGCGGCGGATGGCCGTCGTTGGTCCGGACACGCTGCGCATGCTGGCGGAGGAGCGGGCGCGCGGCGACGGCGCGCGGCCACAGGAGAAGAAGACTAGGAAACGGCGCAAGAAGAAGTAATACATTGTTGCGCTACAGGCCCCCCGCCCCCGTCGAGTGTCCGCGTCGTAGAAACTTGAACACATGTTACGCCGGCATCCGCCCCGGCGCCGGAGACCGCCGGTCCGCGATGCCCGCCCAGAGCGGACCCGTCGCCGACCCGTGCTCCGCGAAGATGAACGCGTTCTGAAAGCCGCCCTTCTCCTGCACTTCTATGTGCTCCAGCGACTTGACGCCGTCGCCGCCGCGCACCTGCGCCCCCTTCTCCAGGTTGAGCGCCCACCGCTCGAATTTGCCGCGGATCATATGCCGCGGCGGGCCCTTCCACACGTTCCCCTTGAAGCGGCCGTTCGAGCACACCTCATTGGAATCGAAACTGTGGGAGCCGACGACGAAGACCTCGTCCCGCTTGGAGTGCACGATGCCGGGCAGACAGCAGGGCTTCAACACCAACAATGCGCACTTCTCGTGCGAGTTGAAGAGGTCCAGGGCCTTGAGCGAGAGCGTCCCGCACAAATGCACCGCGAGCACGACGATGCTCCCCTCACATTCGTCCAGCACGCGCCGCTCGAAGTTGCGCACGGCCGACTTAGACTTGAGGTCCGTCTTCGACGTCGTCAGCGTGATGGGCCACTCTTCATAGTAGTCGTAGATGTGGTCCCAGTTGATGTGGTGGGGCAGCACTTCCGTGCCGTGGAGCGGCCACGCCTTGTCCGCCAGGATGACGCGCGCCACCTTCTCTGGTGGCAAGAGCTCGCTCAAGAGCATGGCGAGGTAACCCTTGCCCGAGCACAGGTCCACGATCGTGGTCGGCGGCCCCGACAACGCCTCAACATAATCCCGGCACGCCGCGACGACCGGCGCGCACTCCACGAGCTCCTTGACCACCTTGTCCTTCATAAGCCGGTTCCAGAGCTTCGGGTTGCCCCGGTAGCGCCGCCGCCACTTTACGACGGCCGCAGCGCTGGCGGCGTACGTCGCGGCGTATGCAGCTTGGTTGGGCGCCTTGCTTAATGCCTCATCGAGCCAGGCCTCGAAGGCCGCCTCGCCGTCCAGGTCGGGCCCATGTGTACCGGCGCGCGGCGTCGCCCAGCCCCGGCCCGGGAGCTCCGCGTCCAGCGCCGGCGGCACAGCGGTGCGGGTGCGCGTGGACGCGAGTGCGCCGACGACGGCGGTCCAGCCGCCGAGCAGCCAGCTGCGCACCCGTCGCATGAGCATTTGTGCTTGCTGCACAGCGTCTACTACAGCTGTAACATCGCTGTAGCCACGAGTAAGCTCGGCAAGCTAAGCTCGGCCGCAGTAGCGCGCGGGTTTTCAAGATCATGCAAATTCGGGTTTTGGCCGTCACAGTACAGAATAGAATGGTGCTAAGGTCGTCGTTGTTGTACTCCTCGATTGATTTGTCGCCAGCCGCCGACTGCTTACCATGTTTGAGGACTCGGAGAGCGAGAGTGAGGCCGAGGCGCCGGCGCCGGTGAAGCCAGCACCGCGCAAGCGCAGCAGAGCGCCGCCGCCCGACGACGACAGCGACAGCGACGCCGAAGACCGCAAGCGTCCGGTGGGGCCCGGCTTTCGGAGGGACGAGTGGCGCGCCGACGCGCTGGCGCGGAGCGGCGCCGGCGACATCGGGGGCGCCGGCTCGTTCGTGGACCGCATGGCGGCGTCCTTCAACGCGCCGCGCGTCGTCGGCGCGCCGGATGACGAGGACGCCGCGCCGCGCCGCGCCGCGCCGCCCCCGCCGTCGCACTGGACCCGGGAGAGCGCCAACGCCGCCAAGATGCGCGGGGAGCTGCTGCGGGCGAACCCCGCGTCGGGCCGCGACGGCCGCGCGGCCTACGACCGGCCGTCGATGCACGGCCGCGAGATGGTGATCTCCGTGGGCCCGTCCTCCCTCCCATCCACGTGCCGCGTGACGCGGTCAAGGATCCCCTCGGCGAACGTCAAGGGGTATTGACAATAATCCGGTTAGTTACTAGCGGCGCACACAAGGGGCGGTCACAATAATTCGGTTAGTCGCTGGCCACGAAGGCGCACAGCGCCCGCACGACGCCCGCGGGCGGCGCCGCCGCATCGATGCTCGCGAAGATTTCAACAGATGCATCTCCCCAGCAGCCTCGCTCGTCGCCACGCGCGCAGCAGACGAGCGCGCGGCGTATCCTGAGTTCGACGCCCGCAGGGGGCGCGATCAGCGCGACGGCGTCGCACTCGACGGCGGCCGCGACGGCCGCCCCCCGCCCGGCGCCCGCCACCACAACATCAACAACGCCGCGCGCTTTAACTTCGCGGACGAGCTCGGAGACGTCCGCCGGCGCCACGGCCGCGCCCAGAAACAGCCAGAACGCCTCCCGGACGGCCCGGTTTGCCCACGCGGCGTCAACGCTGCATTTCGCCGCCTCCCTATCATCGCCGTCGCCGACGTAGACGACGACGCGGCGCGGCGGGTCGATCCGGAGCCAGGGCAGCGACACGCCGAGGCGCTCCGACACCGCGGCGCGGCGGCGGCGCGTGGCCGCGCGCCCGTCGACCTTCGACTTTACAACAGAAAAGGACGGCGCGATCCACTCGCCGCAGCCGCACCGGATCCCGGTCCAGCTCCAGTGGCCCACCTTGCCGCCACACGCGCAGCACAGGCGGCCGCCGTCGCCCTGGAGCTGCTGCGTCATCCAGTCGGCCGGCTCCTCGAGCACGAAGCTGCCGCAGCGCTCGTCGTCGGCGCCGTGGACCACGGCCGTCGCGTCGAAGAGGTGTCTCCGGCAGGCGCCGCACCGGTAGGCGACGACCTGTTGCGTTGCCTGGGCACCATCCGTGGGAACGAGCGCGGCCATTTTAGGAGTGATGCTCATGCATTGCGACGACTCGTTCGACTACTAGCTACCGCGCAGAGGTACATGCAATGCGTGAAAGGCATGCATTGGGGTGGCTGGTCTTAAAAACCCCCCCAACCTGTCAAAACGGGTTCCGCGGTGTCTCCCGGCGCAGCCGCATCCACGGAGCGTCTTGCAACACGTACCCGTCGCATCAATCGACAGAGAAGCGCTGGTCAACTGCTGCGCGCCACAGCACAGCACAGCTGTAAGACCGGCCTTGCTGCCCAGGTCTCTGGAGGAGGTGGCTTCTCACTAGCGCGGAGACGTGCTGCCACCCCAAAACGTTGTGGTGCAGAGATGCGGCGCGTCTTGGTGCTCGTGAGCACAGCCATCGCATTTGCACCACAAAATCACCATCGCGGGCGGCGACGCGTCGCACGTTTTGCCAATGCGGATGACGAATTCGTGCGAAACGCGTGGCGGACCTGCAAAGCGAACCTGCCCGCGATCGTCACGGGGGCCTGGGACCCGTCCGCGGGCGACGACGAGCCGGGCGGCGCCATGGCGAACCTCGCCCTGGTCCGTCTCCCGCTGCTCGCGCTCCTGGCGTACTACACCCAGTACCTCGTGCTGGACGGATCGCCGCTCCTCGTGGATTTTGGGTTCGACGTCGCGCCCCAGCACATACCATCCGGCTTCGTCTGGACTCTCTTCGGGCTCCTCCTCCTACCGGTTCTGTGACCCTCGGCGTGGTGCGTCGATGGCGTAATGTTATGTTGTCTAGTATCGTGCGGGCCCCCTAGTTCATGCCCCCCCGCTCCGGTGTCTAGGAGCCCGAACATGTACAAGCTACTTCTTACACTATCCGGGTCCGGGTCCGGAAACGCCAGGGCCGGCGTCATCGCCGGCCCAGCACGACCGCGTTGAAGCGGTGCCGTACGGTGTTACACCGCGGCGCGTACACGTCCCGGTGCACCCCGACCGCGAGGCGCGTCAGGTCGGCATACCGGTCCTCGGTCGCGGGGTGCGTCGCCCACCATGACGTCGGGCGCGATCCCGTCGCCTCGCCGAGCTTCCGCATGAAACTTGCGCCTCGCGTCACGGCGTAGCACGCCAGCGCCGCGATGGTCAGGCTGACGGCGTCGGCTTCCTCCTCGTTTGTCCGCGAGTGCTTCGCCAGGTAGAGCTCGGCCGAGCGCTGGAAGCCCATCGCCCCCATCAACGTGAGGAGCCCCGTGGGGTCGAGGAAGGGCAGAAAGACCAGCTCCGCGTACGCGAGCGCGGCCCGCAGGTGAAGTCTACCTTCCGTGTGCCCGCAGAGGAGGTGCCCGAGCTCGTGGCCGATGCAGAGCGCCAGTTCGTCCGGCGTCGGGTCCAGCTGCTCGACGAGGGCCTCCGTGACGAAGACCGTGCGCGGGCACAAGGCGGTCACCCACGCGTTGATGAGGGGCTTGCCTTGGTCGGACGTGCAAACGACGACCGCCCGCCATGGCCGCCTCATCCGATCGACCGCCGCCTGCGCCTCCTCGACGTCGTCCCGCACGCCGCTCGCCTTCGCCCGCTCGAGGTCCCGCCGCGCAAGCTCGCGCGCGCCCTCGACGCAGCGCGCGACCACGGGACGCACCCGGTCCTCGACACGCCTGGTCCGGTCCAGCGGTGCCGAGCCCTCGTCGCAGGTGTACCACACGCCGCCCGCGCTCGCCACGACCGCCTCGAGCAGCTCGCGCTCCTTCCGCGCCGGGTCGTTGGCGTATTCGATGCTGCCGATCTCCTTCATGCTCGCGAAGAGCAGGCCGCCGAGGACCACGTAGCGGCCCGCCCGCAGCGGCCGCCGGATCCACCATTTCCGCGAGAGGCCCGACGCCAGGACGTACAGCCGGCGGCGCTCGAGCCAGAATCGTGCGCGCGTCCAGGGGTTGCTCGCGCTGCTGATGCCTCGCCGGGCGGGCTGGGAGGACCGGGTAAAATTGCTCACGCCCCTCTGCGAAGGCAGACGCCGGCGGGTGTGTGTCAGGTCAATCCGCGACCCCGCAAGCCTAACTCGGTTTGATGCCGCGCGGAGCATTTTAGTGGCACCTCACCAATATTACACAAGGTTCTCAGCAGTACATGCACCGATGCTCAATTCCAGAGCTCTGGCAGCAATGACTTGCACCGATGCTTTTCAATTCCAGAGCTCTGCCAGCAACGTCTTTGGCTGAGCGCAGCCTCAGGCCGGTAGAGTTTTTCACCGCGAGAAACCCGTCCGCCCCAGCCTAGCGTACGGAGTGATTAACACTGCATTCGTTGCCCGGGACGGGGTCTTGGCGTCCAAGGAGCAGCCATGGCCTCAAAACTTGACCGTCTCGCAGCCATGGCCCGCGACGGCGCCAAGAGCACTGTCAAACCAGGACAGGGCCATAATGGACAGCCCACGGTCATCCTGGAGCACGGCTCCGGTGCGCTCGCGGAAATATATGAACACGGCGCGACGGTCACGCGCTACCGCTCGCCCGGCGGCCGGGAGGTCCTGTGGACGTCGGCGACCGCGGTGTACGACGGCGCCAAGGCGATCCGCGGCGGCGTCCCGGTGGTCTTCCCGTTCTTCGGCCCGACGTCCGACGCGCGCGTCGCGACGGTCGCGCCGTGCCCGCAGCACGGCTTCTCGCGCACGTCGCGCTGGACCGTCGCCGAGCTCGCGGTCACGGCGACCGGGGCGTGCCGGGCCGTTTTCCGGCTTGCGGACACGGCGGCGACGCGCGCCGTCTGGCCCTTCGCGTTCCGCCTGACGTACGAGGTCGTCCTCGACGAGGACGCCCTGGCGTGCTCCCTGACCATCGAGAACACTGGCACCAAACCCGTCGCGCCGCAGTGCCTCCTCCACACCTACCTCGCGGTGGAGGACTCGGCGCGGGTCACGGTCTTCGGGCTCGAGGACGCCGAGTACGCCGACAAGGTGACGGGGGAGACGTGCCGGGAGACCATGCCGGCCGTCGCCTTCACCGGCGAGACCGACCGCGTCTACTCCGGGGCGTCGCGGCGCGCGTGCCCGCTCGCCGTGCGGCCGGAGGGCGTCCGCGTGGACGCGCACGGCGCGGCGCTCGCCGCGGACGGGACCGTGGCGGCGGAGATTAATGCGGACGTCGTGGTCTGGAACCCGCACGTCGCCAAGGCCCGCGCCATGGGGGACTTCGACGACGACGGGTGGCGAAATATGGCCTGCGTCGAGCCGGGCCTCGTGGCCGCCGACCGGCCGGACATCGCGCCCGGTTGTTCTTTCGTCCTCGCGCAGACGATCGCCCCGGAGAACTAGGGGGTAGCTAGCTTTAAGAAAAGTCACCCCCCCTCCGGTCCGGACACCCCTGGCCCGGGGTCCGGGTCGTCGGCGGCCGGAGCGGCGACCATGCCCGGGAGCCCCGGGAACGACGCGGCCGGGGGCCGCGGCGGAAACGCGCGCCGGGGCGGCGGCGGCGGGGGCTGCGCCGGGCCACCCGATTCGAAGAGCTGACGCGCTGGGCTGGGTGCCGGGGCGTCTTCCTCCCCCGCGCTGTCCTCCGCGAAGCTGACGTCCCCCGAGCTGTCCCGCGAGCTGTCGCTGGCCGAGGCGCTGCCGGCGCCCACCGCGCCGCGGTCCGCCCGCGGCCGGAGCGGCGCGGCGTCCGCGGCGGATTCGGGCGCCGCGTCGGCGTCTGCGTCTGCCCCGCCGCCTGCGTCGGCGTCCGCGCCCACCCCGCCGCCCGCGTCGACGTCCGAGCCCGCGTCGCCGCCCGCGTCGCCGCTGCCGCCCAGGGGGGCGAACACGGAGTCCTCGGACGCGCTCGCCACCTCGACCTCGTCCTCGATCGAGCCGTCGCTGCCGCTGTCCAGGCGCGGCCGAAGCGGCGCAAAGCGCGGCGCCGCCTCGAGCCGGCCGGGCTCCGGCGAGGGCGAGGGCGACACGCGTGGCGACAGCGTGCGCGGCGACGCGGTCTCGAAGGACGCCTCGCCATACGAGGCCCGCGGCGAGGCCGACGCGTCCTCGAATGACGCGGATTGCGAGTAGGAGTCCTCGGCCGCGATAACGGACGCCAGCGCCGCGGCCTTGGCGGCCTGGAGCTTGGCGTGCGTCGACGCCGGCACGGGCATCGACGACGAGAGCGAGAGCGCCGGGTCCAGCTGTGGTTGTGATGCCCGGCGGTGCTCGAGCAGCTCGCACAGCACAGGAATTTTGGAAGGGACCGGGGGCAGGCCGACGGCCTCCCGCAGCTTCCCGCGCGTCTCGGGCGTAAGAAGATTGTCCGGGTGCACATCATTGTCTGCGAGGCCGAGGTCAGGCGCCAGCACGCAGAGCGCCCGCTGCAGCCCCAGGGTCGCGAGGAAATCCACGACCAGCCCCAGGGCCTCCGCACCGCGCGGCAGCGCGTGGCACCGCTGCGCAGTGCTCGCCTGCTGGCCCGCCGCGGGCTCGACCATCGTCGCGAAGATGTCCGCCCGCAGCTGCGCCTTGAGCGCCGCCATGACGCCGTTCTGCTCCAGCCGGCACTCGACACTGGCGTAGAGGTCCCGCTCCATGGCCTCGTAGGCTTTCTTATCGATGGTCAGGCCGTGCGCGGCAGCGGCGGCCGCGGCCGCGTCGACGGTGGTGGTCATGCTTGGGGGGTGCTGCCTGGTGTCTGGAGATTAAGCTGCGTCGAGCGCGTGTGCCAGTGATGCGATAGAGTGTTGCGTGGCGTCGAGTGGCTGACCCAACCCTTCCAGTTCGCGGCTGCCCCGGCTGCCCTTTTGGCAGAGCTTTTCAAAGTTTCAAAAACCCGGGCGTAATTCGGGCGTCGGTGAACCGCCGCTGGGATCCAGTGGCCCACGCCGCTTGACTTCTCCCGGGCCGCGAGGAGTATCCTGACCAAAGTGAAAGAAAACCCGCGAGCTTTTTTGAAACTTTGGCACCGCAAAACGCGACGGTGGACGTGCACAGGACAGGCGCACGCTACGCTGGTCCCTGCATCTAGCGCATAATCTCGCCGCGCCGCGCGCAAGGACACGCGGATCAACGAAACGCAGCTCTGCGGCGGTCGCATATCACCGGTTAAAAAGGCTGCAAACATATGGAACCGCCTGACGAGAGCGAGGAGGACTACCTCGCGGCGGCGTACGAGGAGGAGCTGCTGCTGGAGGGGGCGGCCGCCGCGGCGGACGACGCGCCGCCGGAGGCCGCGGCGGGCGCGGACCTGTCGCCGGCGGCGCCCGGGGACACTGCGCCCGCCGCGGACTGGCGCGACAAGGACGACTTCGGGAAACGGATCACGGTCGAGGAGACAAAGGCCCGGACCGTCCACGCGCGGCGCAAGGAGAGGAAACAGACGGAGCAGAAAACCGACGGGGGCGCCGCCGGGGGCGCCGCGCTGCTGCGGCTCCCGCCGCGCGGCGCGGTTAGCGTGCCCGTGACGCTCGCGGACGGCTCGCGGCGCCACGCGCGCGTCGCGCGGTCCGGCGCCGTGACGTCGCGCACCACGAGCGGCCTCCTCGCGCGCCCCGTCGCAGAGATGCTCGCGGAGATTGACAACGATGCGCCCGCCGAAGACGACAACGTCGAGATGGCGGTCGACGGCGGCGACGGCGCGCTCTGGGTGGATAGGTACGCGCCTTCGAACTTCGCGCACCTGCTCAGCGACGAGCGCACGAACAGGGACGTATTACGGGCGATCAAGGACTGGGACCCGCACGTGTTCCGCAAACCCGCGCCCAACGCGCCGCGCGTGGCCCAGTTCCGGCCCGCGGAGACCTTCGCGCCCCGCGACCGCAATGCGAACTTCTCGTCGAGCGGCTCTCGGCGGTACGACGCGCCCAAGCGGCTGAACGCGCAGCGTGGCGAGGCGCCCAAGCGGCGGTACGACGGCCCGAGCGACGGCGGCCGCGGGCGCGGAACCGGCGGCCGGAGCGGGGGGCGCGGGTTCGCGGGGCGCGGTATGAGCGGCAAGGGGAAACCCTGGGAGCCGGAGGCGCCCAAGGCCACGCGCGGCGATGATGGTAGGCCGCTGAAGCGCGTGATCCTGCTCGCGGGCGAGCCGGGCACGGGGAAGACTACATTAGCCATGGTGCTCGCGCGCCAGGCCGGCTACGTCGTGCGCGAGGTGAACGCGTCGGACGAGCGGAGCGCGGAGAAGCTCTTGACGGCCGCCGCGACCGCCTCGTCGAACCGGACCCTCGCCCGCGACGGCGACGCCGGGGCCCTGGCCGCGCGCCCGACGTTACTTGTATTGGACGAGCTCGACGGCGCCGACGGCGCGCAGGCCGTCGCGGCTTTAGTACGCATGGCCCAGGCCGAGTTGCCCGGCAAGAAGACTTCAGATAAACGGGCGTCGCTCTTTGGGGAAGGGGCGAGTGTTGAAAAGGTCAAGCGGCGCGGGAAGGGGCCGCCGCCCGTGCGGCGGCCGATCATCTGCGTGTGCAACGACCTGTACGCGCCGTCGTTGAGGCAACTCCGGGATGTGGCATTAGTGTTCCACCTGCGCAAGCCGGCCGTGCCGCGTAGATTGGCGCAGCGGCTGCGGAGCGTCGCGGATAGTGAGGGCGTCGCCTCCAGTCCGGCGGCGCTGGCGAGCCTCGCGGACGCGGCCGACGGCGACGTGCGCGCGGCCATCGGCAGTCTGCAGTTCGCCGTGACGGCCGCGGGCGACAAGTCGGACTCCGCCAAGGTCACGCGGGCTATTCTAAGCGCGGCGCAGAGCGCCACGAAGGACCGCAGCGCGGACGAGCCCGAGCTCTTCGCGCGCCTCTTCAAGATCGGCGAACCGAAGCCGAAGCAGATCAACCGGGACGACGGCGTCCGATTAGTAAAAGCGAAGCCGCTCTTGGTTGAATTGGGTCAAAGTTCGGCGCAGCGCGTCGTGGCGGGGGTCCTGGAGAACTACGGCCGGTGCGACCGGCGGCGGCCCAAATCTTTGGAGGCGGCCTCAGCATTGCTGGACGACCTGAGCGTGTGCGACCGCTTCGTGGGCACGGCTTTTGGGAGGGACTGCTTCGCGGCCCTCCCCTACGCGGCTGCCGTCGCCGGGCTCGCCGCGCACTCACTTTATAGTGTGGACGCGCCGCCGCGCATGCTCCGGCCCACGGACCGTATTTTCCGAAGCGACAAGATGAAGCACGCGGCGACGTTGAAAACGCTGGACGATAGTAGAGCGCGGTACGGGAGCCAGCTGAAGCTGGGCGCCCACGTTTTGGCGCGGGACGTCTGCGCGCCCCTGCGGCGCTTGGTCCTATCACCCGGCGCCATCCGCCCGGTGAACCCGGATTTATTGCGGCCCCAGGAGCGGAAGGCCCTGGACGCCTGTGCACAACGTTTGGCGGCCAACGGGCTCACCTTCGAGCGCGACGTCGGGTTCCCGCGGCCCGACGAGCCCCCCAAGCCGTTCAAGTTCCGGTTGCGGGTGGACGTGTCCGGGGCGTCGCGCTTCGGCGACGTTGGGGAGGAGCCGCTGCCGGACGTGCTGCGCCAGGTCCTGGCGCGCCGGGTTTTAGTGGAGAAGGCCCGGCGGCGGGAAAAAGCGGACGCGGCCAAGCGCGAGGCGACGTCGCCGGCCAAGCGGCGCTACTCGACGAAGGAGGCGGACGCCGAGTCGTTGCTGCGGCGCGCGGCCCTGCGCGCGAACACGCCCGGCAGGAAGCAGGCGCGGGGCTTCTCCTTTGCGACGTGGAAGACGGCCGAGCGCCGGGCCCCGCCGCCCAAGGCGACGGCGAAGCGCAAGGCCGAGGGCCAGGCGCTCCGCGCCAAGCGGCCCGCCTACACTGTCCAGTACAAGTTCAAGCGGGGCTACACGAACGCCGTGCGGCGCGAGGTGACGCTCGAGGACCTGCTGGCGTGAGCGTAGTAACTTCTCCTCTATTACGCGTGTTTGTTGTTACAGAGCTGGATCCTTTTGGCGGGGCCCAGGGGGGGAGACACAGCGCTTCGCCGATTCATCGCGCGGGCAGGACGTATCCAGTGTTCCTATGCGGCGGCAGGTAATCGCGCTCGCTCCGCCAGAATTTCATCACGTGCCAGAAAAGGTGCACGGACAGCCCACCGATGAGATGCGCGTCCGCGCCGTCATCCCGCGCGCGGCGAGACGCCATCGTCTGACGCCGCCGCTCTGGCACCGGGAAGAGGCGCGCGAGTGCCGGCGGGGGCGCCGCACGCCCGCGTAGGCACAGTTCCCTCAACACTACGATGCTTTCGCGCTGGGAATTGAGATAACGACGATAGCCGCCGGCAAGGCGCACTTCCCCGAGGAGCTCCTGGGTGCAACGTCGGAGCGGGAAAGGGAAGCTCCCTCCCGGGGCAACCCGGAAGCACAGATCCTCTGCAGTCCGGAGCAGCTGGCGCGTCGTCGAGAGGCGTTCCGCATGGAGGTGGAGTGGATTTGCGCCGTAGGACAACAACAGGCGCACGAGGGCGCGGCAGACGTCATCGTTGACACGACTCATCACCGCGGTGATCAACGCGGTGGCGGTCGGCTCGGAACGCGTTGTCGCGTCGACCGTCGCGCCGTGGGCCAGTAGCCGTGCAGCGACGTCGTACTGCCCATTCTCTACCGCGTCGACGAGCGGGAGGCAACTCTAGGGCGCGGTCACATGATTCGCGTCAACGTGGAAGCCAAGATTCGGGTCTGCGCCGGCGGCCAGCAGCGCGGCGATGGCTGCGTCCAGCGCCCGCCCTTCGGGGGTGTTATCTGCCCGTCCGAACGAGATAGTGAGGGCCAGAAGCGGCCGTGGTTGAAACCCCGCGAAGAGCCAGATGGCGTCCGGGTCGCCGCCCGCCTTGAGCCACGCCTGCAGGACCTCGATGCGGCCTTTGCTAATGATCGCTTCGTAAACCCCGTCTGGCACGGCGCTCATTATCGCAGTCACCGTGTTGTGTGGGCGTCCAGCCCCACGAGGACACAGGGAGGCACGGCGGGCAGCCTACGCGCCACGAGGCACAGGGAGGGACGGCGGGCAGCCTACGGGCACGAAGGAGCCGAATTTCAAGCGAGGCTCTGCGAAGGACCCGCACGATACGACCCTTCGCACGGGTTTTTGAGGATGTTTTCATGACTGTACGCTGCCACGCTCCGGTGAGGCTGCAGCAGTATTGGGAACTCCGCAGATCACATTGCACGAGCACTGCGCAGCACGCTTGACGCTCGCACAGATCAACAAGTCAGATTAATATGGCCTCGTTAGTTGTCGATGCTGCCTACGTGCACCACGGCACCGCTGCCGCTTCAGCTGACAACATTAATGGTTGGAGCGAGGCGGCGCTCAACAGAATTCGACCGAAATCGTTCAAGAAGCGACTCGAGTCCGCGCTGGGGCTCAGCATCGACCGCGCCTGCTGGTGCGCCGCGCGCGACGGCCGCGTCGACGCCGTGGCGAATAAGTTCGACAAGCGGCTGCGGCGGGCGGGCATCGCGACGTCCTATCGGCGCATAAAGATGGACGAGGTCGTGTGCCGCAACCGGGACTGCGTCGCCGCCGGCACCTGCCCGCACCTGCACCGCAGCAACCCGGTGCGCTGCCGCCGCCAGGCCGGCGTCGACGTGGACGTCGCGTGCAAGGCACTCCAGTTCGTCACCGCGGAGCTGATG
>Ga0114994_10001849_pt1 | contig 15325 bp, 14 predicted proteins | sample ArcticOcean_MG_C_9_FD_87043 | JGI IMG/M metagenome (GOLD analysis project Ga0114994, IMG submission 87043) | Marine microbial communities from western Arctic Ocean - ArcticOcean_MG_CB2_152 | ecosystem: Environmental > Aquatic > Marine > Oceanic | place: Arctic Ocean: Canada Basin | collected... | reverse complement strand
GTTCGCCTTTTGGAAATTTCTTCTTTTATCGTTGACATCTTGTTATAAAATCAGGGGCAAAAGTACTAGGTATTATGCCTACTGCCTGTGATCTGGACGTAAAGTTATTTCACTAATTATACCGCGACCGCTAGCTTGAATTACCTGCAAAATGCTTTCCGCTACGAACTCAGAAGTCATGCCCTTTTCGAAATTAGGCCTATACTCTTTTCTCAGCTCTTCGTTTCGTGTTCTGTCTATAAAGGGTGTGTTCACAGCTCCTGGGTTAATAGTGGTGACGGCAAGTTTGCCAGAAAATTCTATTCTCAACGCTTCACTCATGGCAAGTATTGCATGCTTTGTTGAACAATACACTCCGCTATTAGGAAACACCTGCCTGGCTGCAACAGAGCCGATGTTAATTATATGTCCCTTGCTCTTTAGAAGATGAGGTAGAGCTGTGTGTATGGTTCTAAGAACGCCAGTAACATTTACATCTACCATAGATTCCCATTCTTCCATCGTGCCTTCATCGAGAGGATTGAAATACCCGATACCCGCATTCGGAATAAGCACATCGATGCTGCTAAATGAGTCAATAGCTTGTTTAACTGCTTTTTTTATAGTGTCCAAATCTCTCACATCTCCAGTTATAAACTGAAAGCCCCCATCATATAGCGCGCATTCATCAGCCAACGCCTGAAGTGCCTCCTTTCTGCGTGCGACACCAAACACATTGTGTCCAGCATAGCAAAGCGCACGTACTGTACTAGAACCTATGCCGCTTGATGCGCCTGTAATAAAGATGTTCATTCTTATTTATTTCTGCGAACTGTTCCACTGATGAACACCTACAACTCTGTCGTATCCATCAAAGTCAGAAAAGTACACTATGATGCTGTAAACGTTATTCGTGATAAAGTGATTCCCTTCAATATCGGCTGTTAGGCCAGGCTCTTCAATACTAGAGTTCACATCTTTTACTAGATATAAAAAGTCGTAATATCCTTGTTTTAGAAGGAGGTTACCCTCATAAGCTGATTTCGCAAAATCCCACTGAAGTCTATGTGTGGGGAGGCATTGACCATTACTTAAATCTCCGAAAATAAATATCTCACGACCGTGAATTTCATATGGCATGGGTAGGCTGAAGTGAGCCCTGGTGTAATCACTACCAGTGTGGGCTTCGTATCTGTCGTTGGAAATCACGAATCTTCCATTGATGTCTGGCCAAGCAGTGTGGTAGGTGTACGTCCTGCGTTTGCTATCTTCTAATCTATGATGGTAGGTGATGTCACCCTCAGCAATTCCCGCGACCCCTCTAGCAACGTAATGCAGGCTTTTTAAATCGGCGTAACGATACGAGTTTCCACCGGGAAAGACATATCCAGATTGCGTGAAGTCGAGTTCTCTACCTTTAATAAAACGGGGTTCGAGGCCACTCATAGCATTATCCCAACGACCATTCTGCAACACTGTAGCCACTAAGTTTCTGTACGGATCTTGAAAGCCGTAGCTCTCTTCTGTGATAGTAAAAGCAACTTCTTGGTGGGTCCGTCTTAACGCGATGTCAACAGGTTCCACCACTCGTGCTTCTATGGTGCATAAATCCTCGTACACCACGAATCTTTTCCTTATGACCACGTACTCTGGATCGCTGGGGTCGAATACCTCTAGAATGTAGTTTCCGCTTCTAGTCCAAACCATATCGTCACTTGGCAAATCAATGCGGTAATGTGTGTAAATAACCTTAGTTCCGAAGCTGTCTTCCATGTCATCGATAGCTATTTCATGAAACCCATCAATATATTCGCTTGGATGCAAGTCACTTTTCCACCAATCATTTGTGCAATGAATGACCCTTAAGTTGTAACTATTATAGTCAGATGTTAAGTCGTCGAATCTGAAAGTTAGCCTTCCGCCTTCTAGTGGGATAAAAGGGGAGTAAGCCACAAGGTCAACAGGGTGGAGGGTTACAGAGGCAAGGGTGGGAATATTGTATTCGTTGTTTGAGCTCTGAGAAAATGAATCCACAAACATGAAAAGCACTAAGAAACAGACAATAAATAGTGTTTTTATTCTATAACTCATGCCTCAAAGTTCGTAACTCATTCTTATGTTTTGACATTCATGCATGTTAACTGCATTTCGCGTTTTATATTTGCGCCCGAATTGAATCAATTCTATAAGGAATGAGCCTTAAAAAAACGATCCGTAAAGGGGTCAACATTAGATTAGCAGGTATACCTGCAGAAACAGTGACAGATGCTCCGAAAGCATCTTGTTATTCTGTTCAACCTCCTGATTTTAATGGGTTAACACCTAAGATGATTGTTCGTGAGGGTGATTCGGTAGAAGCCGGTTCATCGCTTTTCTACGATAAGAATCAACCTACAGTGCACTATTCTAGTCCTATTTCTGGAACTGTTTCGGCAATTGTTCGGGGAGCTAAAAGAAGGATATTATCTGTAGAGATAACACCTACGGGGACAGAATCTTACAAAGATTTCAGTGTTTCTGATCTGAAAACGATAGAAAAAGAAACTCTTTTAGCAACAATTCTAGAGGTGGGATTGTTCCCATTATTTCGCCAGCGTCCATACGACGTTGTTGCTAATCCATCTGACTCACCTAGGTCTATACACATTAGTGGATTTGATTCTTCACCGCTAGCTGCGACCACATCTGTGGCTCTTGAGGGAAGAATGAAAGACTTCCAAAACGGAATTGACGCCTTGTCAATACTATCTGGTTCTGGTGGTGTTCATGTAGGCACTGAAAGTGGTGACGTCACTTTCGCAGACGTTAAAGGCTGTACTATTACTGAATTTAAAGGACCACACCCTGCAGGAAATGTAGGGGTGCAAATCCACCACACTGAGCCGGTGAATAAGGGAGAAGTGGTTTGGACTATAGGATATCAAGACGTAGCAAACCTAGGAGCGTTCCTATCCACTGGGAAATACATCCCCACTAGAGTTGTAGCGTGTGGAGGTTCGGAATGTGCACAACCGGCACACGTTAGGACTTTAGCAGGCGCCTCTATAAAATCCATAGTTAACGTGCCCTCAACGGCTTCTAACGGCGATTCAGTTAGAATCATTTCAGGAAGCGTGCTGACAGGCGATCGCGTTGCTGACAACGGTTTCCTTGGGGCATATCACACAGCTGTTGCGCTTTTAGCAGAAGGGACCGATCCTAAGTTCTTGCTGACTAGCGGTTGGTTAGGGCTAGGCCTTAGTAGATTTTCACTTTCAAAGGCCTTCCCAACTTGGCTCATGCCTAAATCTAAAACGTGGGATCTCGACACGAATATGGGTGGTGAGGAGAGAGCGTTCGTAGTTTCTGGTGAGTACGAAAAGGTTTTTCCTTTCGACATTTACCCGGTGCACCTATTGAAGGCCATCTTAGTGAATGATATTGACTCTATGGAGAAGCTGGGTATTTATGAAGTAGCTCCCGAGGATTTTGCGTTATGTGAATATGGTTGTACTTCTAAAATTGAAGCCCAAAAAATCATCCGCGAAGGTTTAGATAGTCTTAGAGTCGAACTTAGTTAATAGGATAGTCCATGAAATTTCTTCATAAAATCATTAGCTCTGTAAAACCTCACTTTGAGAAAGAGGGGAAGTTATCCAGGTTTTGGGTAGTCTTCGATTCATTAGAGACATTTACATTCACACCAGGTCACGTAACTAAGCAAGGTTCTCATATTCGTGACGGAATAGATCTTAAGCGTACCATGTTCTTAGTGATCATGGCTCTAGTTCCAGCACTTCTTTTCGGAACTTGGAACATAGGTGATCAGTACTTTGCTAGTATAGGCACAACAGATGCCGACATGCTAGCTAAACTTACAGTAGGAGCTGTTAGAGTCATTCCACTAATACTAGTCACTTACGGAGTGGGACTTGGAATTGAGTTTGTTTTCGCAGGCCTCAGAGGTCACGGCATCAACGAGGGATTCCTCGTCTCAGGCATGCTTATCCCTCTCATCATGCCTGTGGATGTCCCCCTTTGGATGGTAGCTGCTGCCGTTGCATTCGCTGTGATAATCGGTAAAGAAGTATTCGGAGGTACAGGAATGAATATCGTAAATGTGGCACTTACTGCTAGAGCTTTCCTTTTCTTCGCCTACCCTAAGCAGATGTCTGGTGAGATATGGATTCAAGATATCGCGAGCTCTAAAGCAGGTGGCCTTTTAGTTGATGGGCACACAGGAGCTACTGCCTTAGGGCATTTAGCGAGTACCGTAGGGGAGAAGATTGTCGATATGAAACCAGTAATGGCCTTGTTCGAAGGAGACGGTATGTTCTCGCTTCATAATTGTATTATAGGAACTATTCCTGGAAGTATAGGAGAAACATCTGTGCTAGCTATAGCACTAGGCGCTGTGCTATTAATAGCTACCGGTATAGGTAGCTGGAGGATCATGGCGTCTTTCCTTGCTGGTGGTTTATTTATGGGCTTGTTATTCAACCTTATGGGTATGAACGCTTACATGACTTTAGATCCTGTTCACCAGGTTGTGATAGGTGGTTTCATGTTCGGAATGGTCTTTATGGCTACCGACCCTGTCACAGCAACCTCTACAAATACGGGTAAATACATCTATGGTTTCTTAGGGGGTTTCCTCTCCATAATGATAAGAGTCTTTAACCCAGCGTATCCAGAAGGGGTAATGATGGCCATTCTATTTATGAATGTAATGGCACCGCTCATTGATCATTATGTGCTCCAAGCAAACATTAACCGCCGTCAAAAGCGCCTTCAGAATATTTGATATGGCTATTAATAAAAATAATACCGGTTATACGTTCTTGTTCTCCATTATTATGGTGGTGGTCGTGGGCGCCGGCCTAGCATTTACATCTTTATACCTCAAGCCTTTGCAGAAGGCAAATGCGGCGGATAAACAAATGATTGATATTCTTGTAGCTATCCAAGTTAGTTCTACTCGAGAAACAGCCAAAAAGGTTTTTGCTGATTATGTTTCGGAAAGAGTCTCGATTGATTCTGAAGGTGTTCTTGTTTCAACTATGGAAGGCCTAGTCGATTTTAAAAATTCATCAGATCCTTTTAATATTGATATTAAGAAGGATTATAGAGCATATAAAACAAAGCGTGATGCTGACGGAAATATCCTAAGAGATGGATATAAATTCCCCCTCTATGTATGTGAAAAGAACGGTAAGAAGCTTTATGTCATTCCTGTAGTTGGTTCAGGTCTTTGGGGGCCTATATGGGGGTATGTAGCTCTAGAGGATGATATGGAAACCATATTCGGCGCGTCATTCGCTCACAAGACGGAAACACCTGGACTTGGTGCAGAGATTAACATGCCATCCTTCACTGATCAATTTCAGGGAAAATCACTTCGTGAAGCCTCCCCTTATTTCAATGTTCTTAAAAGCGGAAGTGCTACAGACGATAACAGTGTAGACGGTATCACAGGTGGAACTATTACTTCAAAGGGAGTTGAAGAGATGATGAATAGAACACTAGACGTTTACTTGATCTTCTTTGAGACTCTAAAAACAGTAGAACCTGTTTTACCAGTAATTCAGCCTGAAGTTTTAGTAGTTGATTCACTCAATACAAACAACCAGTAATGAGTACCGAAAATTCAAAAGCAACTCTTAAAAAGGAGTCGTTATTCAGCAAGAAGAACAGGATGCTCCTCAAGGATCCTCTTTCTGATACTAACCCGATTACAATTCAGGTTCTAGGAATCTGTTCGGCATTAGCCATCACAGTTCAATTACAGCAAGCTGTAATTATGAGCCTGTCTGTATTGTTCGTAATGATAGGTGGTAATCTCATTGTATCTCTCCTCAGAAACCTGATTCCAGATAAAATCAGAATCATCGTGCAGCTCGTAATCATTGCGGCACTGGTAATTATTGTTGACGAGGTCCTTAAAGCCTATCAGCCTGACGTGAGTGAGAAGCTCTCGGTATTTGTGGGTCTTATCATAACGAACTGCATTATCATGGGGCGTCTTGAGGCATTTGCATTAGCGAATAAGCCGGGGCCATCTGTATTGGATGCTATCGGAAATGGAGTGGGGTATGCCTGGATTCTGCTCGCAGTATCTGCTGTGAGAGAGGTATTCGGATCTGGTGCGATTTCTCTTCCTGGTATGGGCCAAATCAAATTCCTTCCCGAAGCATGGTTCATCGCAGAGGGTGGATTTTACGAAAATAATAATCTTATGATTTTGCCTCCAATGGCTCTTATCGTAGTGGGGATTATTATTTGGATTCAGCGTTCACGTAACGAAGCTCTAATCGAAGACTAATGGAATATTTAAGCATATTTGTAAAAGGCATCTTTGTAGAGAACATGATCTTTGCTTACTTCCTAGGTATGTGTTCATACCTGGCAGTATCGAAAACTGTGAAGACGGCTAACGGACTTGGATTTGCAGTAATCTTCGTTCTCGGAATCACAGTTCCAATTAACTACTTGCTCGAAAATTACGTTCTGCAAGAAGGCGCCCTCACATGGCTAGACCCTTCTTTCGCTAACGTAGATCTTAGCTTCCTTGGCTTTATCATGTTCATCGCGGTTATCGCATCCATGGTGCAGCTTGTGGAGATGATAGTTGAGAAGTTCGCTCCAGCTTTATATGGCGCTCTCGGTATCTTCCTCCCACTAATCGCTGTTAACTGTTCGATTTTAGGTGGTGCTCTCTTCATGCAAGAGAGACAATATCCTTCTATTGGAGAGGCGACGGTATTTGGGCTAGGTAGTGGAGTTGGATGGTGGCTCGCTATTGTTGCGATTGCAGCAATTCGCGAGAAAATTCGCTATTCTAACGTGCCAGCCCCGCTACGAGGCCTAGGCATTACTTTTATTATTACAGGTCTTATGGGAATCGCTTTCATGAGTTTTATGGGAATTGAAATCTAATTAGATTATGGGAATAACAATTCTATTAGCCATAGGCTTTTTCTTAATACTCATCTTACTTCTGGTGAGTTTACTTCTTTTCGCAAAAGCTCAACTATCGCCAAGTGGTGCTATTACTATCACCATTAACAAGGAGAAGACCTTAGAAGTTGAAGGCGGTACTACACTGCTTAATGTTCTAAGTAACAACGGCGTTTTTCTACCCTCCGCTTGTGGTGGTGGAGGAACCTGTGTTCAATGCATATGCCAAGTTCATTCTGGTGGTGGTGCTATACTTCCTACTGAGGAGCCTCATTTCTCTAGAAAGGAGATAGCAAACAACTTCCGTTTGGGATGTCAAGTGAAGGTGAAAGAGAATATGGAAATTCAAATTCCAGATGAGGTTTTCGGAGTAAAGAAGTGGGAGTGCGAGGTAATCTCAAACTACAATGTTGCTTCTTTCATTAAGGAGTTTGTCGTGAGGTTGCCAGAGGGTGAATCATTAGACTTTGAAGCAGGAGGTTATATCCAAATCGATGTTCCAGAATCTAATGTTGACTTCAATTATATGGACATCACTGCTCACCCAGATCATCACGATGAAGCAGATAAGTTTACGGAGGAGTGGGATAAGTTTGGGCTAAGAAGCCTAAAGATGTCTAATGACGAGCCTATCGTTCGTGCATATTCAATGGCTAATCACCCAGCTGAGGGTAATATCGTGAAGCTCAATATTCGTGTGGCTACTCCACCTTGGGATAGAGATAAAAACGATTGGGCTCAAGTAAATCCGGGGGTTTGTTCTTCATTTGTATTCGACCAGAAACCTGGTGATAAAGTCCAAATCTCTGGACCGTATGGCGAGTTCTTCATTAAAGAGACTGGATCTGAAATGCTTTACATAGGAGGAGGTGCTGGAATGGCTCCAATGCGTTCTCACCTTTTTCACTTGTTCCACACTATGAAGACTGACCGGAAGGTTACGTTCTACTACGGTGGCCGTTCTAAGCGTGAGCTGTTCTACTTAGAGGAGTTCAAGAAGATTGAAGAAGAGTTCGATAATTTCACTTTCCACGTTGTACTTTCTGAGCCTGCTAATGAGGATAATTGGATTGAGAAAAAGGACGACAAAGACACTGAAGGAGATGGCTTCTTAGGTTTTGTACATAATGCTGTTATCAAGCATCATCTTGAGAAACACGATGCTCCTGAGGATCTTGAGGTATACTTCTGTGGACCACCACTCATGAACCAAGCCGTTATAAAGATGGTCGATGATTGGGGTATTCCTGAGGAGAATGTTAGCTTTGATGACTTTGGTGGCTAAGAATATATATGCAATTGCTGTTTTGGCAGCGATTATCACAGGCTGTAATACTGTGCCTGATATTCATGTAATTACAGGCGAAGCTCAAGGGACTACTTTTTCAATTAAGTATCTAGGGGAGAATAAGATCTCAAAACACGGTGTTGATTCTTTGCTAGAATTAATGGATGTGGAGATGAACACCTGGAGAGACGATTCACGCATAGTCGATATCAATGAATTCTCCCACGAGGACTCCGTCTTTACTTTTCACGATGAAAGCAATATCTGGTCTGTGTTATGGGGGTTGACCCGGGAAATCCATCGCGATTCTCATGAGGCCTTCGACCCCACAATAAAGCCCTTAGTAGATTTATGGGGCTTCGGATTAAAAAACGTTTCTTCTGTAGATTCAAGTGATGTAGATAGTGTCATGACCTTTGTCGGTTTCACACATGGCCTAATTGAGATGAATGTGGACCTGGAAACGCATTTCATAAAGGGCGACCGTCGAGCTCAGCTAGATTTCAATGCTATAGCCCAAGGTTACACAGTGGACATGATTATCGATTTTCTTGTCGAAAATGAAGTGGTAAATGCAATGGTGGAGCTGGGTGGGGAAGTGAGGTGTATGGGTGTTAATCAAGATGCTGAACTATGGCGTATTGCTGTAGATAAGCCCGTCGATCATAGCGACGCCGACAATCGTTCTTTCCAAGCCATTCTTAGGGTGAATAATGCGGCTGTATGTACGAGCGGTAACTATAGGAAATTCCACTTAGTTGACGGTATTAAGCGGTCCCACACAATTGATCCGCGCACCGGTTACCCAGTTGAGCATAAGCTTCTTAGTGTAACTGTCCAAGCTCCAGACGCCTCGACAGCTGATGCGTACGCTACTTCCTGTATGGTTCTGGGACCTGTAGATGGGCGAGCGTTTATAGAGGAGGTGCGTATGAAGTCGAATGGCGGTAATATTGAAGCTTTATTCATAATGAGCTCAAATCAAGGTGATGGGTTTGAGTTTTGGTTGAGTCCAGGCTGGGTAGATTCTATTGAGTTGCTATAGAAGGCGTAAAAAAGTCAACCAACTGGTTGACAAATTCCCTAACGAATTTGAGTGCGCCACGTCACATCACGTCGTACCGTAAAAAATTCAACCAGTTGGTTGACTATTTGACAAATTCCCTACGCTTTTCGCAAGTGTTAACTGAATATCGCATCCCGAAACGAGTCGTTTCTACAAACCTCATCGGGTTGAGCGCCACATAATCCGCAACCACCGCCTTCTTCCTTCAGCATGGGGTTGTTGCTAGCACATGTGCCAGCAAACTCACCATTCTTCTTGACGAGTATTTTGATTGCTATCCCCGCAAACCCTAAAGCAAGTAGTCCGATACTCAAAAGCACAACTTTCCATTCCATGAGGCGAAGTTAAGAACTAACTTCGTTGCATGCATACAAGAGAGGAAAAACTAGAAGCGTTTGGGAGGCTGTTGGATATTATGGATGAATTAAGGGAGAAGTGCCCTTGGGATAGAAAACAAACCTTCGAGTCATTAAGACACCTCACCATTGAGGAGACATATGAGTTAGCAGATGCTATTATTGATGGTGATGTACAAGAGGTGAAAAAGGAAACAGGTGATTTGATGTTGCATATGGTTTTCTATGCAAAGCTGGGGTCAGAGCTATCGCCTGAAGAGGGCGGATGGGATATTGCAGATTCGTTGAATTCTATATGCGAGAAGCTCATCACAAGACACCCACATATTTACGGCGATGTGGAAGCGAATGATGAAGAGACGGTGAAGGCGAATTGGGAGAAGATAAAACTGAAAGAGGGTAATAAATCTGTTCTTGAGGGGGTGCCTAAATCGTTACCAAGCCTTATCAAAGCATATAGAGTACAGGATAAGGTTAGGGGAGTGGGTTTTGATTGGGATAATGTAGGGCAGGTTTTGGACAAGGTTAATGAGGAGCTTGAGGAGTTGTCTGTGGAGGTGGAGGCGGGGTCGGATAGGATTTTAGATGAGTTTGGGGATGTATTTTTCGCACTGATAAATTATGCTCGCTTTTTAGATGTTAATCCTGATGAAGCTCTCGAGAGAACTAATAAGAGATTTATTGAACGGTTCAAACACCTTGAGGAGTCGATAAAAAATGACGGAAAGGATATAGGGGAGATGCCACTTTTAGAGATGGAGGAGTATTGGGGTAGAGCGAAAAGAGCGAAAGGATAGTCTTTGACTGTCTTATGTGGAGTAAATTGTGCACCCTGATTTATTATTGATACTCTCATGAATTTGATTTCTATTCTTCGTTTTTCTACTTGTGTTGTAGCGGCCTTCGTTTTTACATCGACTTCCATAGCTCAGCAAGACCAAATTAGCAGTACTAACAACAATGTATTCCGACAGCTAGGAACGGACTTACCTACTCCGAATGCTGTCAGAACAGCCTCAGGTGCTCCTGGGCACGACTACTGGCAACAGAAAGTCGACTACGATATGCAGTTAAAGCTGGATGATAACACTCAGCGTATTGATGGTTCAGAGACGATTACATACACTAATAACAGTCCCGACGAGTTGAGATATCTTTGGATTCAGTTGGACCAAAACATGAGGTCTCTAGATAGTGATTCACACAAGATTGGTGAGGATTTATGGGGGGGACGTGAGACATTTAGTACGGTAAAGAGGTTGAACCCGACATTTGAAGGAGGGTTTAATATTGTGAGTGTTGAGGATTATTATGGAGTGGGTTTGGACTACACGATTAATAAAACAATGATGCGTGTGGAGCTGCCAAAGGTTCTTAAGCCGGGTGAGAAATTTGTGTTCAGTATTGACTGGTGGTATAATATTAATGATAGGATGCAAATTGGTGGGCGTTCGGGGTTCGAGCATTTTGCCGAAAACGATAACTACCTATATACGATTGCTCAATTCTATCCAAGGCTAGTAGTTTATAGCGATAACGAAGGGTGGCATAACAAACAGTTCTTAGGAAACGGCGAGTTCACGCTTTGTTTTGGAGATTATACGGTGGCGATTACGGTACCGTCTGATCATATTGTGGCTTCTACAGGTGAGTTGATGAATCCGAAAACGGTTTTGAGTGTTGAGCAACGTAAAAGGTTTGCTCTTGCGAAGAAGACTACTGATCAGCCTGTGTTGATTGTTACAGAGGAAGAGGCTAGAGAAGCTGAGAAAGGGAAGGAGAAGGGGTTGAAGACTTGGGTGTTTAGTGCAAAGAATGTTAGGGATTTTGGATGGGCTTCGAGCAGGAAGTTTATTTGGGATGCTATGACTGTGCCCGTAGGCAAGTATCGTCCTCTAGCCATGAGTTTCTATCCTAAGGAGGGTAATCCGCTTTGGGAACAATTCAGCACTAAGGCCGTAGCCCAAACCCTAAAGACTTACTCTAAATACACGATCGATTATTCGTATCCGGTAGCTATTTCTGTTCACACAAAGTGGATAGGTATGGAGTATCCTATGATTTGCTTCAATGGAGGGAGGCCAGCTGCTGATGGGACGTATTCGGCGAGGACTAAGCATGGAATGATTTCGGTTATCATTCACGAAGTGGGGCATAACTTCTTTCCAATGATCATCAATTCGGATGAGCGTCAGTGGACTTGGATGGATGAGGGGTTGAACACATTCGTTCAGTTCCTTGCTGAACAAGAGTTCGATAGGGATTACCCATCTCGTAGAGGATCGGCTAGAGATATCACTTACTACATGGGAGGGGATAAATTGAGGATTTCTCCTATCATGACTAATTCAGAGTCCATTTATCAATTTGGACCAAATGCTTACGGAAAACCTGCAACGGCATTGAATATCCTTAGAGAGACCGTGATGGGAAGGGATTTGTTTGACTATGCATTTAAGGAGTACAGTAGGCGTTGGGCTTTTAAGCATCCAACTCCTGCAGATTTCTTTAGAACGATGGAAGATGCATCTGGTGTTGACTTGGATTGGTTCTGGAGAGGCTGGTTCTATACGAACGACCATGTGGACATTTCACTAGATGAGGTGAGGTGGATGCAGATTGATACTCAAAATCCGGATGTGGAATCGGCATTCAGGAAATCTCAAGATGAGCTAGAACCCTCTGACATCTCACACGAGAGAGATCTAGTAGATGTGCCAGTAACATATTTAGATGTGGACCCTACTTTAAATGACTACTATACAACTACGGGTAAGCACGAGGTGCTTGAGATTGATAGGTTAGAGTACATGGAAAATATTGAGAATTTAAGTGAAGAGGAGCGTGCTGTTCTAGAGAGTGGAATGAATTTCTACGAGATTACATTCAGGAATGTAGGTGGGCTTGTGATGCCACTCATAATAGGGTTCGAGTTTGAAGACGGGGAGATGGAGGTTAGGAGGATACCTGCTGAGGTTTGGCTCATGAGTGAGCCGACTGTAACAAAAGTATTTGCAACAGACAGACCGGTGAGCAGAATAATTCTAGATCCTTTTCTAGAAACGGCAGACTGCGACCTTTCGAACAATAACTGGCCGCCTAGACCTCAGCCGACAAGGTTTGAGATTTACAAGCAAAACGGCAGTGGATATAATAGCTATGGAGCGCAGGGAGATAACCCTATGCAACGAGCTATTAAAAACGAAGAGCTTTTGAAAGAGAAGTCTACTGACTAAATCTTATTAGTTTTAAATTAATAGTATCGCGATACTTGAGCAGCCAAGTGCTAGGCCTATCCAGATTCTGGTACTTGGCTTTTCTTTGAATAGAAGAATTGCCCCTAGCGTGCTGAAAATAACGACCCCGATATTTACAGCTGGTATCAGAGAGGATTTATCTAGACCAGAAGTCTCGTAAGCTGTAAGTAAGAAGAACAGTGACCCGAAATTTACTACTCCTAACAATACTCCCCCTGCAACATCTTTGGTAGAGAGTGAGTGTCTGTATTTTGGATTTATCCTCAACAACATTCCCCAAATAAAGGCAACGGTGAAAGGAACTGAGGTGAAGGCCATCATGTGACTATCAGACTCAAGGTCGCTACTGAAATAGCCAAAGTCCATATCAATTAACCCACTTCCAATAAAGATTATTACAGGTAGTGCAAAGGCCCATTTAGATGTTGACTTTTTATAAGCCCCACCAGTGGTTAAGAAAATAGCTAATATTGCCATAGAAAAAGCAACACCCTTCTGCCATGTCAAATGATCGCCAGGGAAGATGGCTATAAAACCTACTACTGGAATGATCATACTCAGCTTAGTGGCAATTGACGCTACAGCTACACCCATTTCTTTGGTGCATTTGGCAATAAGATTAAACAGGGCTAAAAACCCAATCCCCATAATTGCATTGATAAAAAACCAGGGCTGTTCGTAGGCATAAACCATAGCGTCTAAGCCGCCTGCTAAACTCCATCCTAATGTTCCAGCCACAGCATAGTTAACCACTATAGCAATGGGTGTGTTTATGTCAAGGGTTTTGTATAGACGAAACACTAAAAAGATGCCTCCAGTACAAAGTATGCATAGAATGAAAGCTGTCATTTAGTTCTGGTTCGTGTAGATCTTAAGGGAGTCAATATCTAAATCTAGTTCTTCAATTATACGCCCGTCTATTTTTGGTGCGTTAAGACCATTTGTTAAGTTAGAGCTTGAAGAAAAAACATAAGCTTCGTTCCACAGCCCGCTTTCAATAAATTTTACTAATGTATATGCTCCGCCTTCAATAAGTACACTGTGAATGCCGTGGTGGCGAATCAATTTTAATGTGCTCTCAAGATTATGGAGTGGGGCTTTTATATATCTAATGAAATCAGTTTTGCTTACGACGCCATCGGCTCTGTTGTGTAAAAGCCAAGTTTCTCCTTTAAGGCTAGAAATCTTATAACATGACATATCCAAACTCAAGTCCGGATCAATAACTATTCTAATAGGACTCACGCCATCAACTATTCTTACATTTAAAGAGGGGTCGTCCACAGCAATAGTTTTCCTTCCCACCAATATCCCTCTGTGGACAGCTCTTAAAGTGTGAACATAAACCCTTGCCTCATCTGAGGTGATAGGGAAGGAGCCTCTTCCTATAGATGCGTCAATTTCGGGGTCTATAAATCCATCTTTACTTTCTGCCCATTTTAACGTGATATAGGGTAGCTCTGAATTGTGAAGGTGAATAAACTTTTTGTTTAATTCCCTAGCTTCCTTCGCCAACACGCCAGTTAGGGTGTCTATACCTGCTTGTTGCAGTTTTTTATGCCCTTTTCCTGAGACCAAACTATTCGGGTCCACCATCGCACTCACAACTCTTCCCACACCCCTCTCTATTAATAGTTCAGAACAAGGGGGTGTTTTTCCGTGATGGCTGCAGGGTTCAAGCGTTACATATGCCGTAGCCTTTGAAAGCTGTTCACGTGTGTGATGAGGAATTTTTGCCAGAGCAATCACTTCGGCATGTGCATCACCATATTTCTTATGCCAACCCTCCGATATCATCTCACCCTTTAATACGATTATACAACCCACCATTGGGTTAGGTGCTGTGGCGTTAAGCCCCAACTCAGCTAGCTCCAAGGCTCGCTTCATCCACCTTTCGTCTTCGTCACGTTCGTTACGCCCTGTCATTTGAAGCTTGGAGAGTGTTCGTTAATAGCATTGCTATGGTCATGGGTCCCACACCTCCCGGCACTGGAGTTATCCAGCTGCATTTAGGTGCGACATTGTCGAAATCGACATCACCAACTAACCTGCTTCCAGATTTGCGGGTATCATCAGAGATTCGATTAATACCGACGTCTATAACTATAGCGCCTTCCTTAACCATGTCAGCTGTAATGAAATTCGGCTTGCCGATCGCGGTTATTAACAGGTCAGCCCTTAATGTGTGTGACTTTAGATCCACCGTGCGACTGTGGCACTGGGTTACTGTGCAATTTCCCGGTTCCGCGTTCCTGCGTAGAAGAGCCGACATTGGATTACCCACAATATCACTTCTACCCACAACTACGGCATGCATACCCTGTGTCTTTATCCCGTAACGCTCAAGTAAGACTAACATTCCGGAAGGAGTGGCCGGTAAAAAAGTCGGAAGACCTAATGACATCCGACCCACATTCTCTGGATGAAACCCATCTACATCTTT
>Ga0114994_10001847_pt1 | contig 15327 bp, 11 predicted proteins | sample ArcticOcean_MG_C_9_FD_87043 | JGI IMG/M metagenome (GOLD analysis project Ga0114994, IMG submission 87043) | Marine microbial communities from western Arctic Ocean - ArcticOcean_MG_CB2_152 | ecosystem: Environmental > Aquatic > Marine > Oceanic | place: Arctic Ocean: Canada Basin | collected... | reverse complement strand
GCGCACGCCCTCGCCCCGCTGCTCGCCCACGACGACCTGGACCTGCGCGCGAATCAAACCTGAGTTCGAGTAGGCGACGTCCGATCACGCCCACGCCCACGAACGACGAGTCGAGGTCCACGCGCCCACACCATCGAGCAAGGGCCGTGCCGCGTCGATGGCGCGGCGCGGAGACGGCGCGCGCACGCGTCGACGGCGTGGAGGTCGAAAACGTCCGCCCGCGCTGCTCGGCGTTAAAGGACGGTACACACGTCGAATCGATGACACTGGGGCGTACCATGTACTTGTAGCGCGGCAGCTCCAACGCCTTGAGGCGGTCCTTGACGCGGTCGGCGACCTCCTTGGTGAGCCGGGGCGCCTCGTCCTGGGAGTAGGTGAGGTCCCGGAGCATCTCGCCCAGGACCTCCTTGATGCACTCCTTCATCTTCGAGGTGCTGGCGCGCTGGCCCCAGGCGGCCATCCTGCAGCACACGGGGCAGCCCTGCCCTATGCGCGGCGGGCGGCTGCTGGGGTGGGCCCGGGCGGTCCGGAGGGACGGGTTCGACGGCCCTCGGTGGGTCCGGGGCAGCGGTCACGGGCTGGCAAAGCGTAAGTGTCGACGGCCGGCGCGCTGTGGAACCCGAATTGTTTTAGCGGGAAACCCGTACGAAGTCAATATCGATATCATAAAAGCAAAACAGTCAGACCGGTGTGAGCAGCAGCTGGCTTGAACCGAAGTGAGCAGCAGCTGGCGTGACGTCAAACACATCGTGCACGACCGTCTTGCATCGCCTGGGTACGCGGACACAGCTGCAGCAGCCGCACAGCCATGTGTAGGCTGCACAGCCTCACGCTGGTCTTTGCGCTCGTCGACGGCTTCCACCAGCCATGCCATCGGTGCGCACGATGCGTGCGACGGAGCATGATTAGAGAGGATTTCCGACTGCTCGTGGGCGACGCGGGCGTCATTGTGGCCGCCGGCGCGACGCAGAAACTCGTCGAGGCGCTGCAGGCCGGCGACTCGCTGTGGTCTCCAGTCGTGGCGTCGGACCTCGACGCCCTGCCCGCGCTGTTCACCTCGAGCGGCGTGTGGCTGTTATGCTGTACGTGGCGGCGTGGGAATCACCTTCATACATTCTGCTCGATGGCGTGGAGGTTGACGATCGGCTCACTGGTCGATTGCTACACAGGGTTGATCCCGGCGACGGCGCGCGGCGTCTACGACAACGCGGTGGACGAGACGGCGGCAGCGCGTGCCCTCGACGCCGCCGTGAACGCGGGCCAGCTGCGCGTGTTCTACGAGCTGGCGATGCTTGCCGTCGTGCAAACGCCGATCTCCGTGTTGGACGTGTCCATTGGAATCTTCGACGTCGTCGCGTACCTCACGGCGTGGCGGGCGTTTTATGCGTGGAGGTTCCAGGGGTTTTAAGTGATTATTTGTGGTAGTATTACTCGCCCTTATCGTCATCCGGGAGGCCGAAGATACCGAGGTTCTTCTGCGCCTTGCCGAGCACGCTGAACGCGCCGCGCAAGCCCTCGGCGATGGCTCCACTCTCGGCGGCCGGCTTTTCTTTTGTTCCGCCGCCAGAACTAGGACTACTACTCCGCGGCTTCTTGCCGCCGACGTAGTACTCGCCCGCGGCCGCGGTCTCGAAGATGGACGCGATCTCGTCCAGGGAAGCGGCCTCGCTCATGACGCGGAACGGGACCCAGACGTCGGCGCCGCAGACCGCGTCGCTGGCGGCGCCGAAGCGGCCGGCCTCGAAGGACTCCTCGTCGGTGTAGACCGCCACGGAGACGACCTTGACGCACTTCTGCAGGCCGCGCACGTTATCCACGGTCGCGGACGTCAATTGCCCGGCCCCGAGCCAGTAGTCGCATTTCACCATAGCATTGTCCGGGTACATGCGCTGGATGGCCTGGCCGCGGCCGGGCGTGCCGAAGATCTTCAGCGCCAGCGTCTGCGCGAGCAGCAGCAGCAATGAGAAGACATGCCGAGCCATGCTGCCGCGCGAGAGTGATTGAATCCCACAGCAGATCGAAATGGCAGGGGCCCTAGCCTAGCAATCCTTAGCTGTGACCAGACATGGAGATTGGGCTGAGTGATAAAACCCGTCACAAAACCCGTGCTGTAGTCAAACTTTAGCCAAAAAGCGGGCTTTCAAAACGAGACGCCGTCTTGCGCGCGTTTTAGTAGACCAAAGTACGCCTGTTGTTGTTGGAGTTCGCCGCAAGAACGCAAGTCGCGCGGCACTTGGCCAAAAGTTTCAAACTCAGAGATTTACCGATTCAGTGTGTACACACCCGCTACCCACCGCGACGCCACCGTCAAGCATGGTTGTCCCCGATGACGTATACGATGCTGCGCAAAACAAGGACGTCGACGCACTGCGCGCGTATTTCGCGCCCGGCGATCGCGACCCCAACGACGTTTGTGGAAACGGCTGGACGCTTCTCGACGGCGTATGCGTGGGTACGGTCGAACAAGGAGTTGAGGTGGATCACGACATTTCGTGCGAGGCGATTTCGTTCCTGCTATCACAAGGCGCCTCCGTCGATTATCAGGAACCCGACGGGAGAAGGTCTGGTGCGAGGATGCGGTTGTGGAGATCGTGACGGCATTTCTTCTCCAGAACTGGGCGTCGCGCACGTATCGTGTCTGGCGAGGCAGGCGAAGATTTTGGTCGAGGAGGCCGAGGAGAACAATTTGTGTGTCGAGACGGTGAATGGGAAGTGGGCGCGGTGGTACAAGTGTGGTCTGTGCGAGCAACAATACCACGGCTTCATGCTGTGTGCGCTCGGGTGGGCGTGCTGGAAGACGTACTTGGGGCGACCGGAGGCGGACGGGTATCGGCTTAGCGCGATGGCTATACTTGGAAACACAACGAGGACGCGTTGAAGGTGAGAGAGGCCGAGTTGTCTATGCTGCGGCGCGTTGGCGCATCAAAAGACAGATTGTTCGCCGTGCAGAGCAATCTTGCCATTATGTATGGTGTGCTCGGACGGATGGAAGATGCACTACGGATCGAAAGGGACGTATACCTTGGGTTCTTGAAGCTCAAGGGCGAACATAGAGACACCCTCCTAGCAGCCAGCAACTGCGCGGCGTCACTTCTTCACCTACAGCGCTTCGAAGAAGCCAGAAGGTTGATGCGCAAAACACTGCCCGTGGCGCGTCGCGTTCTCGGAAGTGATTTGGCCACCCTTAGAATGAGGCGGACTTACGCAGAGGCGCTCTACAAAGACGATGACGCCACGCTCGACGATCTCCGCGAGGCCGTGACGACGCTCGAGGACTCGGATCGAATCGCACGACGCGTGCTCGGCGGTGCGCATCCGGACGTAATGGGGATGGAGCTATCCCTGCAAGACGCGCAAGCGGTGCTCCGCGCCCGCGAAACGCCGCCGGAGAGTGCCTGAGTACACATCATAAACTTAACTTCCTAAATACAGCGCCGCCCGCGCCCGACCATACGCGAGGCCCGCCTCGACGCGCAGAACCCACGCCCCCACGGGCCGTCGCCCCGTCACGCGCAGTAAGACGACCATGGACCGGCGCCACAGACGCATGCTAAATGACATGGCGGACCGCGCCGCCGCATACACGCAGGGGTACGCCAGCCGCCGCTCCAAATCCCGCACGCGTGATACTCCGACACTTTCACAAGCGGCCGGCGTCTCCAGGTCCATCAAGTAGTTGCAGACGCCGTCCTCGTCGACACGTATAAGTCGAGTAGTAGACGCACAGACCGGCCGCACGATGACCACCCGTTGTCTATCCCCGGCACAGGGCTCGCCCCCGGCATACACCTGCCGCGCGCCTCGGGCAGAAGCCTCGGACACCACAAGCGAGCGCTGCGAATGGTAGAGCGGGTGCCGCGCGTCATTTGTATCCGCCCAGACCTGGAACTCCCCGAGTACCGTGGGCGCCGGCGCATTGGAACGCTTCAGCTTCTTCCCCTCGGCCCGGGCCGTCGCCTTCGTCCATTCTAGATGGTCCGCTTCCCGCTGCGTCACGTTCCGGAAGGGGCAGAGGCGGAAGACGTAAAAACGTGCAATCACATTCGACGTGCCGCCCAACGTGGACTTCTCGCTCACCGGCAAGGAATCGAAGCATTGCCCTCTAAGGGCCAGCCAGGCTCCATCGGCACCAAACAACTCGGGGTCCGCGTGTACGGCGCCGAGGGCCTCGATGCGTAACCGCTGGATTTTCTGGCGCACGGCCTGCAACTGCTGGGCTTCCCCGTACGACCGCAGCTGCAGCTCGCTGAAGCGCTGCTCGTCGGCGCGCAGTTGCATGTCCTCGACCGCGGCTTGTGCCGCCTTAGTGGGCGCCTCGGCCGCTAATTGTTGACGCGCCGCCATTGCAGCCTCCTCTATCAATACGTCGCGTCGCGCCTCGTCCAACAAACGCTGGGCCACTTTTAAACATGCTCCTTTATCAATTTCATGCTCGTCCGAGCCGCCGCAGCAGTCCTCCACGCCGTCCGCGACCCGGCCTTCCGGAATGGAAAACGGCGGCGCGACTGCCTGAACGCACGCGACCCGCGCGTCGACGCACGGCGCGTGCGCCGGGCAGCGAATTAACCAGGCGCCGCGCTCGCGCTCGAGCGCGGCCGCGGCCGCGGCGAGGGCCACACCCACGACTAAAGTGAGCGCGGCCCGCAGGCAGCGGCGCGCGAGCCGTTTGACGCATGCGTACACGGCGGCCCGGCGCCGCTCCCGGTCGACGCGGCGCTCGACCGCGGCGATGACGTCCGCGAGCGCATCCGCGGCGGCCGCACTCGCGGTCGACTCGGCGTCGGACGCCTCCGAGACGTAGTCGACCGTCGACGACTCGTCGGACTCGTCGTCGTCGAGCGAGCCCGCGGGCTCCTCGCGCGGGTCCATTGGCATGGGCCACTGCACAGCGATGTGCTGTCCACTCGGTGGGTTGCAGCTTTTTCGCTCAACGAACGCGTCAGCCGCCCGCAGCGCTGTTGCAACAGCAGTCGTCCGAATGCGTCCTGCCGAGTGTAGCGGCAGTGCTCGCGACCGGTCGCTCAGGCTTGTTTTTTTTCAGGGCGAAAACCCGCGTACGCGCGGGTACGTGCGGGTACGTGCGGGTACGTGCGGGTACGTGCGGGTATTCCAGTGCATTTGCTTTGGCGTGGTTCTCCGCCTCATACGACGCAGTGCCCTTACGGTCCTCAGCTCTACTACCCTAGCTACTGCTTGTTCGATACCTCTGCGCACGCGGCCGCTCGCGTGGCGCGTAGAAGCCAGCAAGCAGGGCGCGTTCAAAACCGCTGCGCGATGCCGCGCCTACTCACCTGCGCCCTCTGCGCCGCGGCGTCCGCCCTCGTCGCACCGCCACCACGCATCACGCGCGCGCCACCGCGGCGCGCCATGGGCCTGGCCGGCCCCGTGGACCCCGTCAAGGCGGCTGCGGCCGCCGCCGGCGCCACCATCCAAGGCGACGTCCGGAAAGCGGCCATCTTCGGGGCGCTCTTCCTCTCATCGGCGCTCTTGCACGCGGCCGAGGTAAGCATCACGACGCTGTACCCCTGGAAGGTCAAGGAGTTCGCCGAGGGGGAGGAGACGGGCGGCGTCTTCACCATGCTGGACCGGGACATCACGCGCGTGTTGTCGACGGTGCTCATAGTGACCACGGTGTGCAATATCTTGAGCACGGCGATCTTCACGGAGATGGTCGCGCGGAGAAGTAGAGGGTCGTTGCGCTTTATCTCCTTAGCGACGTCGGGTCTGACCGCCGCTACCCTCTTCTTCGGGGAGCTCATCCCCAAGACCATCGGCGTGAACAACGCGGAGCGGACCGCGCGGTTGCTGTGCCCGTCGGTCGGTTTGCTCACACGAGTCATCGGACCCTTTGGTTTGAAGTTCGCGCAGCTGTCGAAGTGGGTCTTAAGGACCTGTCGCCTCATCGACGACGACGACTCGGCCGAGGAGGTGTCCGAGGAAGAGTTACGGATGGTCGTGGGCGGCGCCTCGGCGTCCGGCGGGTTAGATACGGAAAGTGGCGCGATGATCGGGGGCGTGTTAGATCTCCAACAACGACGGGTCAGCGAGATCATGCGTCCTAGAGTAGATGTGAACGCCCTCGAGAAGAACAGTACGTCCAGGGAGTTATTACATTTGGTGGACGAGACCGGCCATTCGAGGATTCCGGTGTACGACGACGAAATCGATAGAGTGGTGGGCGTGGTGAACGCCAAGCAATTGTTTCGGTTCTTAGAACAAACAGCGAAGCCAGAAGACCTGGATTCGGTCGTCCTATCAAGCTTCATCGAGCCCACCTACTTTGTCCCAGAAACGATGGCCGCGTGGAAGGTTCTGGAGGAAATGCGACGGAGAAGACTGCACATGGCCATCGTGGTGGACGAGCACGGCGGCACGGCGGGCGTCGTGACCTTAGAAGATATTTTAGAAACAGTTGTAGGTGAGATCTACGACGAGGACGACGAGGCGGAGATCTTATTAGGGGACGAGGTCATTCTCAACGAGGACGGCTCCTACGACATCCTGGGCAACGCGAACGTCGACGATGTCGTCGCGGCGTTGGCGTTGCGGGACGCCGAGGGCAACAAGCCGTGCGACATCATGGACGTCACCACCGCGGCGGGCTTCCTCTGTTTCCACGCGGGGGAGATCCCGGCGCAGGACGACCACGTCATCGTGCACGACCACGATTTTGTGGTATTGGAGTCGGACGAGCGGCGGGTCCTGCGCATCCGCGCGACGCCGCTCAACGCCCAGGGCGTGCTGGAGCCCTTGAAGCTGCCGGACCTGTGCGCGAACGTGGAGAACGTGACGGTCCTGTCGCGCGAGGAGCCGGTGGCCGCGCGATGAGTAATATAGTGTGCACATATACTAGTTACGCCTTCGCCTCCTTGATGAACATCATTCCGACTCGGTGCCGTCCCACTGGACCCACCAGTATTTAGATAGCGAGGCGACTTTCGCATCGCGACTGCCGCGCCAGAAGGAGAGCACGTTCCACGCGACGCCGTCGGGAAGACCAATGACGAAACTGAGGAGAGGATCCGCCGTCTTCGCGCGTTGTCGGATCACGAGACTGCGGAGCGTCAGAAACTGCTTGCGCGGCAGCACGAACCTCTGGCGCCGCGTTTCGGCGACGAGCCTTTTGCACTCGGCGATCTGATCCTTCGTCTCTTGCGGTATTTCTGCGCCACCATAAGCACCCGCCAGGTGCGGAAACACGCCCGGCTCCTCTGGCGGACGGGCGGCGTGGTCCTGCGGTGGGTCGCGCCGTACGTGGAGTGGTACCAGCCCGCGCTCCGCCACGGCGAGAACTACCTCGACGTCGCGCGGCACTCCGTCGCCGCCACCGTAGAGGCGCTCGAGGCGAATCCGGGCGCGGCGGAGGCCATCGGGAGGGCGGGACGACGGGACATCCACGACATATTTTTATGTCCTATGTGCCTCGTGCAATTCCTCAAAAAGGCGCTCGAAGCCTGTCACGAACACTTGGGCTTGGGGCTCGTCCTCGACGACGCCGAAACGGCGTCGAATTTCTTCCGAGAGCACCTCCCGTGCGATATTCTCGTCGACGTGACGCGACCGGGCGCGCCGCAGCCCATGGGGGCCGACGACCCAATCCATCCGTGCCGCCCGGGCGGACCAGCACCGAACGACGGCTGGCGCGCGAACAACGAGGCGGCGTTGGAGCGGCTCAGGCGCGCCGAGGCGGGCGGGATGCCCCTCTCGGGGAAGAAAGCGAAGCCGCTGGGGTTGCGGAAGAAGGGGAGGCCCGCGAATGTGACTGTAAATTGATTAGTATAGGACTAGTCCTCCGACTTCGGACTCATCTCGCGGTCTAGTCCCCGGCCTTTCGGGCGGCGAATATGCGCTCACTCGCCGGTAAAGTCTCGGGTTCGGGTTTATCTCGCGGGTTTCTAGGTTGAGCAGATCCTGATTTGCTTGCGATTTGACTACTCCGTGACGTGAGTGACTCTGACTTGAGCGGTGTAGACCGGTACACACGCCACGAGATGCTTGCTGCATCCACGTCTCGATCGGTCTCGCCTGCATCACTGTCCAAGCTCAGATGTGCAGCTGCGGAGTGGAAGCCCACGCCCCCTGCCGCACCCGCAAGCACGACTGGAGGCAGCAACACGACTGGAGACGCGTCGTCCACGCCGAAGCAGCACCCGCGCACCCGGCGCGGCGGACGGAGCTCACGGCGCGGCGGCCGCAAGAACGGCGGCGACAAGAACGGCGGCGGCCGCACGCCGCAGCCGCAGGATGCACCGCGAGAACCGCGAGAGAGCAAGCAGCAGCTAAGGGTGCACGCGCCTGGCTGCGCCTGCGGACGGCTCGCGCGGACGCGCGGCCGCCACGCGGCGGAGGGGCGCGCGAGCGGCTACGTCATCGCGTCGCGCGACGCGAAATCGCCAGACCTCCACTTCGGCTCCGACGTCGACTTCGGCGACCTGCCGGAGCGGTCCGAGGGCGCCCCGGCGGCCCCGGGCGAGCGCGCGGCGCAGCGACCGGCCTCTGACCGCGGCGAGGACGCGGCGCGGCGGCGGACGCGCGAGGCCCGACTGGCGGACGCCGTCGCCGACGCGGTGGCGCGCGCGGCGGATGGCCCGGCGAACGTCTCGTGCGCGGCGTGCATGCTAGACGGGCCCTGGCGTAACGGATCCATCGCCGTCGCCGGGCCGCCAGAAAGCGTGGGCGCGGCGTGCGCCGCGGCGAACCGGGCGCTCTTCGGCGACTTCGGCGCCGGGCGGTTCCCGCCCGCCGCCCTGTGGCATGGCCGCCCGGTGTGCGTGCTCATCGCGGTGGATCACCTGCTGCGCGCGAGCGCCCTGGGCACCGTGCCCCTGCCGCCGGACTTCGCCGTACCGCCCCCGCCAGCGGGCCGCCAGCCTCTCGTAAACACGAAGCACCGCGTCGTCGAGGTCCTCGACGCGGTGCCCTTCCCGGCCGTGGACGACCACCTGCTCGTGCTGTGCACAGTCGACGCCTGCGGTGTCCTCAGTTTGGATCTGCCGGGCGGCACGCGGCGTCTCGCCGAGACGGCCTGGGAGGCGGCCGCGCGCGAGGCGGTGACCGCGGCCGGCCTCCGCGTCGCGGTCGGAAAGGACCGCTTCGGTGGCGCGGACGGCGCCCTCGACTGCAGCGGCGCGGCCTTCCGGGCCGAGGCCGCGCACGACGGCCAGAGCGTCCGCTTCTTCGTCCTACGCGCCGTGCCGGTCGGCGAGGCCCCCTGAGGCCTGACCGCCGCGCCTTTTATTGTATTCACCCTTAACCTTAACTAATTTTTTTCTTTCCACGGGAACCACTCAATAATAAAGAGAGGCTCGGGCGCGAGATTCGGACGCGCCGGCGATGGCTATTTTTTTTCCTCGGGTTTTCATAAACAGCTCCGTTTCCAGGGCTGCGCCTACGCCGTCCCACGTCCCCGAGGCGCGCGTTTGGACGGGCCTCAGCATGAGCGATGACCCCCCCATGCACAGCGCCCGATGTTCCCCGCGTTCCAGTGGCATCTCACAGTGGAAGCCAATCCAGCGGCATCGCATCTGCGAAGCCAAGGCAGCCAGACCGGGACCCGCGTCCCGCCCACCCTCTTCCGCAAAAAGCGCGCACGCGCAACAGCAGCGCCGGGCAGCCATGCCGTTCCGCCCGCCAAGCCCCTCAGATGGCCCGCTGGCCAAGGTCGACTGCCTGGCCGAGAAGAACCCCGTCACCGTGCGCGAGGACCACCTCGCCGACGTGGAATTAGTTGCGGTAGGTGTCTCCGACCCGCAGAAGGTGCGGTACGGCGGCCTGGCCGAGAAGGAGGGCGTCGATGAGGAGACCCGGGCCGGGCGCTTAAGGCGCACGACGGAGTCCATCCTCGTGAAGACGTGGTCTTACGAATTGGCGGCGACGTCGCGCTACAAGGGCGTGGCCGAGGCCATGCGCGTCGAGGGCGGCGGGCTGCGGCGGACGGTGGAGGACTTTCGGTGGTGCCGCCTCGCTTTAGTGGCGGAGCACCCGGGTGTCGTCGTGCCGCCCTTGGGGGTCGAGGCCGAGTCCGGTGACGCCGACGCGCCCAGTCGGTGGCTCATGCTTCTACTGGAGCACCCGCAACTCAAATCGAACGATGCCCTCAAGGTCTTCTGTTTGGGGAGCCCCTCGGAGCTCGCGGCCGCCCAAAGAGATCACGTACCCTTCAAAGACCCGACGCCCCTCGCGGTGCATTTAGGAGCGCTCTACATTCAGGGCCGGGAGACGCTCAGTCGCAAGCAGCAGCAGGTCATCGAGGAGGACAAGGAGGAGGAGCAGAACGAGAAGCGGCGCAAGGCCGGGGGGCACCTCAGCTCGTCCGAGATCCGGGCCTTCGCCAAGTGGCTGGACGAGGAGGCCGCGGCCGTCGGGGCGGCGGCCAAGGCCTCGGCCGCGGCCGTGGCCGCGGACGTATTAGCGTTCAACGAACAGAAGCTTGCTTTAGGTTCTATTGCGGCCATGGCCGGCGGCGCCGGGAGCGCCACGGACGCCTCGCCGCCCAAGTTCGGCCCGGCACGGGCCCTGCCGGAGTTGAATGATATGGTCGGCTACCTGGGCGCGGCCCACGACGCCATTTATGGGCGGGACGTCGCCCGGCGCACGCTCGCCGCGGCCAAGGCCCGCCTGGAGAAGGTCGAGGCGACGGCCGCCAAGGCCAAGGAGTACGCCGACATCCAGGCCGCGCGGGAGGCCGCCAAGAAGTGCGACGAGGCCGCCAAGGCCGTGCAGGAGGCGCAGGCCGCCCGCGAGGCCGCGGAGAAGCTCGAGGCGGACGCGAAGGACGCCGCGGCCGCGGCCGAGGAGAAGGCTAAGGCCGACAAACTTGCGGCCGAGGAGAAGGTCAAGGCGGAGGCCGCCGCTAAAAAAGCTGCGGAAGTCAAGGCCAAGGAAGAGGCCAAAAAGGCCAAGGAGGAGGCCAAGAAGGCGAAGAAGGAGGCGAAGAAAGCTAAGAAAGAGGGCACCGAGAAAGAGGCGGACGCTCCGCCGCCCGCGGCGGAGGCACCGGCAGCCGCCACGACGCCGCCGCCGCCGGGCGAGCCGCTGCGCTCGCCCTTCGTGGAACACGCGAAGAAGCTGGGCGGCCTCGGCCTCAACCTACTGGGCAAGGCCAAGGGCTGGGGGGGGCGGGGCGTGCAAGTTGTCCGGACGGGCGGCAGCTACGTGGGCTCGGCGGCGTCGGTCGTCACGGGCGGCATCGGGTCGCGGCTCGGCGGTTACATGGGGGGCGACACGGACGTCGCGGCGTCGGCGGAGCTGGTCGGGCGGCTGGAGGCGCGGTACGACGAGGTCAACGCCACGCTGGACGCCGAGCTCGCGGCCATGAAGGCGCTGTGGCCCGACCGCCGCCGCGCGGTCGCCGACGCGTTCTCTGCCGGCGAAGCCGCCAGAGCGGAGGCGGCCACCAAGAGCAAGAAGGCCGTCGTCGCGGCGCTGAAGAAGACGAAGGTGTCCAAGTAGCCCCCCCCGACTCGCGTAAGATCATGACCCGGACTAGATAGTCTCACAATTTACTGCGCACTCGAGGACGCGTACAAGCACCGAATCAGCGGATGCGATTCGATCTCCTCGGGGTTCTGCATCAGCCGCCGCGCCTCCTCCACATCCCCCTCGGCGATCTTCAAGAGCACGTTCCACAGGTCGCGCGTCTCGTCGGAGGCGCTCGTCAGGTCCGGGATCTCCTCCGCGGCCGGGACCTCGTCGTCCTCGTCCTCGTCGTCGGACACGTGCAGATTCTCGAACCGTGAGTAGTCCACCACGGACGGCGCCGGCGCCGGCGCCGCGCCGGCCCCCATCAGGACGGTATAGCCGTCCTTGTTCAGCACCTCGAACTGCTCCATCATGCCGTGGCCGAAGCCGCCGCGCGCGTCGCCCTCGCGGCCCTGTTTCTGGACCGGCGCGGCGCCGGCGGGCTGGTCCGACGCCACCGCCGTGGGCGCGACGAAGCGCCAGGGCGCCGGCGGCGCGTCCTCGGGTAGCGGGGTTTCAGTATACCCGACCGCGGCGCGGTGGTCGGCCTCGGATGCGTCGCGCAGCCGCGGCCGCGGCTCGCCGGGCACCTCACGCTCGAAGTCCTCGACGAACCCCGCGAGCATGGCGCGCACGGCCTCGCACACCGCGCCGCCGTCGTGCGGGTACAGCAGGTTCCGCAGCGCGTCCGCGTGCGCCTTCGAGAGGCCGACCTCGTCGCTCTCGAGGTGCTGGGCCGAGCTCCCGTGCCCCCACTCTAGATCGCAGATGCTTTCGTCGGGCCCGTCGTCGTGCGTGAGCTCGCGCACGACGAAGGCGCCCCGCACGGTCGGCACGCCCATGAAGACGCGCTGCCGCTGCCCTTTGATCGTGACCTCCTGCGTGCGCGGCGCCCCGAGTCGCGCCTCGAAGTCGAAGCGACAGTTCAGGTCGTAGGCGCGCGTCCACCGCCCGGCGACGCGCACCGCGAGCGCGTCGCCGCCCACGCTCCGCGGCGTGACGCGCACGACGCCGCCGTAGGCGCCCCGCGCGTCGCTGTCTACGAGCTGGGCCTGAACCGCGTGCAGCCGCGCCGCCAGCCGGTGCCGGGCCCAGGCTGAGACGTCGATCTCCGTGTATCCCCGGTTGAACTCGACGTCCGGGGTGGCGGCGTCGTTTCCGATCTTCGCGGGCGCGGCGCGCGCGAGCCGCGCTGTCGCCGCCACGTCCGCGGCCGTCGCGGGCGTCCGCGTGAACGCCGGCGCGTGGCCGTCGTAGCCTTTTTTCAGCGGGGCGTCGTCGCGCTCGGCCCGGCGCCGCGCCAGCGCGTCGGCCAGCCGCTGCTGGACCCACGCCTCCGGTGGCGCGGGCGGGAGAATAGGCTTAGCGTCCCGGCGCGCGTCGGCCTCGTCCGTCCCGTACAGCTCGGCCTTCTTCAGGCTCAACGCCAACGCCGGCGCGTCCGGGAGCGCGGCGTCGCTGATGCCCTCGCCGTTTAACAGCCCGGCGAGCTCCCGCTTCAGAATTTTGTTCAAGGGGTCCGTCGCCAGCGCCCTCTCGAGGTCCGCCCGGGCGTGGTCGAAGTCGGCCTCGCTCCGCCGGTGCGGCGACGCGCGGTAGGCGCGCGAGCGGTGCAGGAGGGCTTTCCTAGTTGCGGCGGCGTCGCAGCTCGGGGCTTCTAAACATGCCGTGGCCGCCTGGATGCACTCCTCCCACTTTTCTTGTTTCGCGAAGCAGAGGGCGAGGTTGCAGTGGAGGAGCGCCCAGTTGTTGTCCTTCTTTAGAGCCGCGCGGTACTTCGCGGCCGCCGCGTCGTAGTAGCCGCCCTTGAACTCGCGGTTGCCCTCCTCGCGCAGCTCCTGGGCTGTTTTCAAGTGTGCGTAGGCCTCCATTGTGTCTCTGGCACACTGGCCTTTTAGGCCTCTGTGTTGCAGTCGTTCGCAGCAATGGTTTTTGCACACGCCTCTCGCGCGCACGGCTGCAGTGGTTCGCAGCGATGATTTTGCTCGAACTCTCGCGTTGCTGCACTGCGTTTGCGCTGCGTTTGCGCTGCGTTTGTGCTTTGCCGTCGGACCAACTTGTGAAACCCGTTTTGAATTTTATTTCATCGTTTCGTTTCGTTGCAGGGGTCGTTGCATCGTTGCATGCCGGCGCAGGGATAAGCTTGGCCGATGCCGCACCTCCGCCCGTGCAAGAGCTGCAACTTTTTGCCCAACTTTTTTCAGCTCTCCGGCATGGTTTGCTGGCTGCCCTCGCATGGATTAGCCTCCCCATATGCGTTGTGCTCTCGCAAGGTTAGACGTTGCTCATCACAATGGCGAAGCGGGCAGCCTTCCTCCTGGTGCTCACCGCGACGATAGCAACCGCCCAGCAACAAAGAATAGCAATATACGTGCTCTCGACCAGCAAGGGAAAACGCATCAATGGCACCCACACCGAGCCGCTGCACTGGCTCCACCACCGCGCACTGCCCGCACTCGACACGTGGGCGAAAGGCTTCGACCGAGTCGTCTTCGTCGTCGAGAAGAGCTTCGAGGGCTCTGCAGCGGGCCAGGCGTGCAATCCCGCGCGCGACGGCACGCTCGTGTGCCCGCGCCTCAACAATGCGCACATCCTCACAGCCGAGTGCACGGACGAGTATCGCGGCGCCGGTCCGTGCTGCAAGTGCGACGCGGCGTTCGCCCACGCGGCCGACGCGGCGCGGCCGTGGGACTGGGTCGCCTTCGCGGACGACGACGTATACTTCGATCCGATCAGCACGCGCCACGCGCTCTCCAGCGCCGGCGACGTCGACGCGCCGGTGGCCGTCGTGCCGCAGGGCTCGCGGCGGCGCCCGCCCTTCCAAGCGTCCGCAAAGTGTCGCAGCGCGATGCCCGCGAATTACTGGGCGCAGCCCGCCATTCTCTCGCGGGGGGCTCTCGCCCGGGCGAAGACCGCCTTCCGGTCCGGCGGCACGCAGAGCGAGTGCAAGTTGTTCGGCGTGTCGCACGAGGGCGGCTTGGGCGTCTTGTTGTGGTCGCTCGGCGTCGAGTCGCTCGGTCTGCCGGAGCCCGACGCCTACCTACGCGACTCGAGATACTTAAGAGGCCTCCCGGCGCAGCCGGGGCGCGTGCGCGTGATGCGGCGGCCCAAGCACAAGCCGTTCGCCGTCCACCGCGTCGGGCGGGGAAGCGACTACCCGACCGCGCACGACATACAAACCGCGCTGGCCTCGCCGGCCTACGCGGGCATCCCCGCGACCGCCGCCGTTCTACGGGGCGCGATTTCGCCGCGCGACGTGCCCCCCGGCGCGCCCTTCGTGCCGTTCGGGCCGGACGACTGCGTTCGCCCGGCGTAATGTTGTGTCTCCTTACGGAATAACTTTCTAGAAAGTTTTTCCGCATATACCCTACTAGCGCAAGATTATTCCACTAGAACCAGGGTCAAAATATGATTGACCGTGAAAACCGAAGGGGAAGTCGCCAAAAGGTAAACCTTACGCGTAATGAGAATATCTCCACCACCACCACCACCACCACCACCTATAGATTTTTAGCGATAGCTTTTTGGCGCAGCACGACTCCCGTGCGCAGGGTCCTCGACGACTGTTTTGAAAGTCCGTGCCGGCAAACATGTCTTGTGTGTAGCAGATTGATCCAAGTCTCCAGTCGCCAAGCGGTTGGTTGAACGCCGAGGCGTCATCGAACATGTAGTACATCGTCGTAACGCCAGATGTGTCCCACGCACCGATGTCGTCGTTAAATTCAGATTTGCCCTGGAAGAGCTCGCTCATGTCCGTGACCTGACTCGTATTCCACGTCGAGATGGGCGGCAAGCCCCCGCGGTCGCCGCTGCACCAGCGATTCACCCAATCTCGCAGCGACTCGTTCGTGAGCGCCGGGCCCTCTT
>Ga0114994_10001841_pt1 | contig 15335 bp, 7 predicted proteins | sample ArcticOcean_MG_C_9_FD_87043 | JGI IMG/M metagenome (GOLD analysis project Ga0114994, IMG submission 87043) | Marine microbial communities from western Arctic Ocean - ArcticOcean_MG_CB2_152 | ecosystem: Environmental > Aquatic > Marine > Oceanic | place: Arctic Ocean: Canada Basin | collected... | reverse complement strand
CACGTACGACGAAGACGACCGTTACTTTGACGAATTGATTCGAAACTCAGCGGAGGACGAGGCAAATGCGATGGACGCGTCCATCGCGATGGACGCGATGGACGCCATGGAGAAAGTCGACGCCATCGACGCCCTAGCCGCAAAACTCAAATCGGACGCCGATAAAATGCCACCGCCGCCGCCGCGTCTCCCCGAACCCGACTACGACCTCGGCAAGAACCCGTTCAAGCTGTTCGGACTTCAATTTGTCGTCGGGGGCGGGATCGAGGCAACCGTCGAATACAAGTCAGTCGAATCGTCGATGGTCGAGTTCGTCGAACTCGACATGACGAGCGAGAGTTGGATTTTAAGGTCGGGCGTAACACCCGCTTCTATCAAGTCAATCTGGCTGTTGCATTCTGGCGAGTGGAAGAGCCGCTCCTGTGTCGTACTGCGTGGAATCGCCGCGGCGACGCTCACGCCCTACATCCAAGCGGCGTTGCAAGTCAAGCAACCGTCACTTTCGACGATCGTAATGAACTCGTACTTCCCTGGGCTGGTTCGCAACAGTTTTACGAATCCGTACTTTGGAGCGATGGGCATGGAAAGCGAGGCTGAGAACTGGCACATTCGAAACAACGAAATCAAAGCGTTGACTTGGAAAATCGACACGGACGTCGCCATCAAGTACACGAGCGAATTGTCGAAAATGTATGAAAACTGCCGCACGATGCATTCAGTCTATGCGCGGTCTTCGCGCTTCGAGCACAACTTGCCGTACTTCAAGGACGTCGTTCCAACCGACGACAACCCGTTCGATCTCGAACGGTGCGTCCTGGCGCTGTACGTGTACATCGTTCACATCGACGCATGGTCGGCGACCCTCAAGGGAGACAAACAAATCCTCACGAACGAGGTTCGGATCCTGAGAAAGGCCGTCGCGGATTGCCTGGATTCTGCAGAAAATCGCTAGAGGCCGCACACTCGCTGCGGTCACCGGCCAAGAACGCGCGCGCGTGGACCAGGTGAGAAATGGCGGAGTGTGATGAAAACGAACTGCTTTTGTCGATTGGTATGGGGTCCGAAATGGTAGAAAGCATTACGGTCAATGGATGTTCACTTTGCGAGTTTGGACGGGCCGCCTCCGACAGTAAATACGGCATGGACGAAGTAAAATCCCTGGTAGAGTGTTGGTGTGACGAAACTAATAGCCCGTTCGACTGCGTCCCGCTGCGTTCGGACGGTCACCCGGACGTCGTCCAGACGCTGGTGACGTTGTTCGATTGGATCGGGACCTTTTCGTTTCTGCGAAGCAGTGAGGCCCAACGAAAACGCTCTGCCATGGCTCGCTCGAATGGGAACGTCGTCCTCGCCGGTCTTTTTACGCTACACATGCAGTGCGGCCGAATGGAGTTGGCCGGTACTGGAAGCAATGCCACGCGGCTTAGAGAGCAGGCTTCAAAACGGCAGCTTCACTGCCCGATTCTCTCAAAGGCGTTTGAGGATGCAGCACGGACAGGGAGTTGCGCGAGTGTCAGAGAAATGATCTCCGATGGCCTGGCGACGTCCGATGGCAACATCGAGACCGAGTGGACTAAAATACTATGTAACGTTTTGCGACCATTTGCGAATTGGGACACTGCCACCACCGCCAATGCCGCCAACGCCGCCATCAGTATGCCATTCGACCCGGAGTCACTTACCGACGTCGTCGTAGCAAAAAAGACCGGGTTGAGCTTGGCGGGCTTCTTTCAATGCGAAATTCACGATTTCAAAGTGGACGACAGTCTTTTCCGAATTGGCATGCACACGAACGATGGTTCGACACTGCCGCACTTTGCAATGCAGATCGCAACGCGGTCGTCGACCGAATCCAATAGTCTGCATCTTGGGACCCGATTCGAGTTGTTCTGCGACGCGCTCTTCGTCGCCGTGTGTAAACGCATCAAATCCAAGGTTGTTAAAGATTCAAGCGTCTTCTCCGGGGCGGCGGCTGCAGCGACGCGTGCACTGCACGACATTGTAATCAAGGGGCTGTGCTGCGGTGCCGTGACTTCAGCGCAAAAACACCATCCCGTCCTAATAAGAACCCTTCGGCAGGCGAACCCGTCGATCTTGACTTCGCTTCCGGAAGAGATCGCTTTGTATACTCTCAAGGACATATGCCTCAAAAACGCCATTGACAACTTCCCACGCATAGTTGTGAACCCTAGCAACGGACAACCGTTGATGTCGAACGCACTGCGGACTATTGTCAAAGCGCGTACGCCCAGCCCGGGCCAGATGTTGACAGTCGACCAGCTAATGCCCGCATGGGATTCGCACGTGTTCCCACAATACACACATTTCATGAGGGCGGTCGTCTCCATGCACCTCTCGTCGAACGCCGCCCGGCAACAGATACTCGACTCGCTCCCCAATGTTCTTTCGTTGATGGACGGACAGCCAGAGATCACGGAGGAGAATAGCGACGAGTTGTGGAGTCGAGCCAAGGAAATGCAACTGGGTGTACGACAGATGTTCAATCCACTCGCCCAGTGCAACAAAATGGTTAACAATCTCCGAGCCGTGTGCAAAGCCTATGCCTGCATTTTCCACGATTTTGTTTTTCGCCCTTACGTGGAAATTGAAAAATTCGACGAGACCGCGACCGACGTACTTGGATCGCCCGGTCTGCGAGGGTCGCCTGCGCTGGCCGTCAACTGGACAACCCGGCCGCACATGATCCACGTGTACTTTGCTCGGAAGACACTAGTAGCCGAGGACGATGGAAATCTAAGCGAGCACTGGCAATATTTGAATCCAGCCGTCGTCAAAGTGGGTTGCAACACGGTCAAAATAACCGCCGAGACAGTCGAAGACGACTGCAACAAGAGCTCGACTTCGTTCTCCTTGTTGAGCTGCCCGAGAACGAGAATGCAGGATTTTTTCGCACGGCAAGTACACGGCAAAAACTATCAGCAGAACGACCTTCAATCTCTAGCAAACGAGTCTATTTATTCGATAGGAGGAGGTGGTGAGTGGACGAATAGAATTCGCCAGGCCGACCTGTTCAAGTTGATTGTCCTATGGGATCGAAAGTTTCAAAGCTCCGACAAGCACAGAGCCCAATTTCCCTCGAAAATTGCGAACACGTTGTCAACACTTCAATCCTTTGTGTTCAAGGTTCGGTGCATAAAAACGAGCTCGTCGCTGGCGGCCACGCCCACCGCTCCAATTCGACCTGTGCGGTACCGGGTTACGTTTGGGAACGTCGCGCACGAACGTGATAAATACACGGCACGTGATATTCGTAGCTTCGAGCCCGTCATTTCCGGAACCTCCGAATCTCACTACTCGTCGAATATCTCGCTGAAGAGCTCCGCCGTGACCAAACGTGCAAACAAAAGAAAAGTTCGAACAGACGCCGACCGCTCCAGTCGTTGAACCCGTCTGTCGATATGGCATTCGTGCCATCTAGTTGTTGAAAGACGAGAAAACGCGACGTTAAATGGCTTCTCCATACAAGAAGCCGACTGAGACTGGATACTATGGGGCTGAGGGTGGTCTGATGCCGCTCTTTTCCTGTGGTTCATCGCCGCTCGCCCCGTCGTTCTTAAGCGGAAATGGGTCGCACATGGCCCTGTGGACAAGTATCTTGATCCATGTTGTCGCACTGGCAATCAACATGGCTGCCAACATCGTCCTGTTGACGGCGGACCACGCCGAGGGGCGTGACATTTTGTGGGTGTTCGCGATCATTTCATTGGTCGCTCACATTTCCGCCGTTGTTGGGACGCTCGTCTTCACAGGCTTCGTACGCAATGCTCTTAGCATGCCGATTGTTCTCACTCTTGGCACAGGCCTGTTTGGCATCGGGCTAATGTACACCGTGAAGTGTACGTATGACACCGCTGGGGTTCTCGAGGCCGCTGCCACCCAAAATGTGCTGTACAACCTGTCGGTTATATTCCAGTCGTTTGGGATCGCGTCGATTCTGAGCAACGCTCTGGTGTCGTCAGGAAAAAATTACTAGTAATGTTAATTGCTGGCGACTTGCCTCGCGGACTATGTTAATTGCTGGCGTTGGCTCGCGGCGATGTTCGTGTGGTTGGTTGGTCGGTTGGTTGGTAGGTTGGTCGGTCGGTCGGTATTGGTGTGTTTGTGTGTGTGGGGGGAGGGGTGGAGGTCGGTGAGTGGAACACATTTTGAAATAAAAATTTGATGTAAATTTCTCAACTCAAAGTCAACGCATACTCCCTTGACATCGCGCTCTTGACGGCAGCGATAACGCTCAGAATGTGCCAAATGCTGTGGGCGTTGCCGACGCACCCTCCGCGTTTGCACGCCAGAAAACCAGCCCCCCTGCCCTCAGACAACAATGAATCGGGCTGTACAACTTTGTTGTCTAATATCATGCCTATCAATAGAATAAACATGCACATTATCTCAAGGATGAAGATCGTCGTTGCCTCTCGCGTCCCAAAGTTGTCGTACAGGAGCGGCACGGTTACGAAATACGAAATGGACAGCAAAAACGACGTTGATTGGCGAACCCCAGTGTGGCCGCGATCGACGTGCATTCGGCGCATCAACCCGAACGACAGCGTGCAGCCTCCCAGGAATGTGTCCCAGGTCTCGTCGGACGAGAGCATACACCGTCGTACAAAAAAGAAAACGGCAACGACTGCACACGCGATCGGCCCGTCGACGATTGCGAGAATCGAGGTGTTTTGGAAGCTCTTCGTTGCGATGGCGAAATCTGCAACGTAACCCGAAGCCAAGCCCAGGTAGATGGCAAAGTAGTCGAGCTGGCGAGTAAATCTAGAGAGTCGCTTCGAGGGGCTCGTCACGTGATAAATTGCGGAGCTAAAAAACGCAAAGGTGATCGACCAAGCTGACAACGTCGTCAGCGACTCCGCCGCCGTGTGCTCTTGCGTGAGCACAAACGGCCTGGCTACGGCGTAGATAAAAAAGACGATGCCTGCGAGTAGATGAACCCACGAAGAAAGTCGTTCGATGTGGCCAAAGTCTCCGAGGAGGCTTCCTGGGTGACTCCTTCCGGTGTCGTTCTTGCAGAGAACCGACCAGCACATCGACACCCCTGGCCTGACACTATACTGGTCGTTTTCGGGGTCGTCCGCTCGTGAACATTTTGGTTTTGCTTCCGATGATGAAGTAAACATCATCGTTTTAATGGCTGCTGGTTGGGAAAGTCGCCGCGTGGGGACCGTAACGACAGCAGGTCGATTAGTGAACGAAAATGAGAGCTGCTGCCCGTCTTGAAATTCAATTTGAGAATACGAGCTAGGTTCGCATGCCGAGCATTCTTTCAAATCAACGGCGGACAGGTCGAACCTCATTCGTCTAACGATATATATCTTATATTTGCGTTATCAATGTACCAGCCATGTCAGTCATTTTCGGGGCCTTCGCGCGCTCTGCCTATGCTCGCTTCTGGCCAGGTATTTGGGCGATTGTCGTTTCGGTTTCTATGTCGACTGGTGCCGTCGTCGGACTGATGGTTTCGAGATATTCCAGCCCATCATCCACGGCGGCGAGCACTAAGTTGATGTCGAGACATGTACAGGTGTCAGCTTGACTGTCTACATTCGGCCATTCGACGGGCATGGAATGTAAAATTGCGGGTAGAATTCTGGTTGTGCATAAATTTGGTTTTCAAAATATGGGCGCGTGTAGTGCTGCTGCTGCTGGTGGTGCTGCTGCTGGTGCTGGTGCTGCTGCTGGTGCTGCTGGTGCTGCTGGTGCTGCTGGTGCTGCTGGAAGTTTTGCAAGTGCTGCTGGTGCTGCTGGTGCTGCTGGTGCTGCTGGTTCTGCTGGTTTTGGTGACCGTCGCTCGAAACGGACTGTACTCTTTCGACGAATGAATTCAATTGAGCGACGAGGCCCTTTGTCGAAGCAACGATGTTTAGTAGATCGACACGTTCCACGTTTTTGTCCGCTGTGTCCTTGTGAATAATAGCAGCAGGTTCGTTGCCGGTCAGTCCTCGCGCGTCGGTGCTTTGATCGTCGGACTCCATCGAACTTTCTGTGGGCGTTGGCGACGTAATTGTCTTGAACTGAATAAATCTGCGTCTGTACATGGACAGAATCCATCGCGCACACGCACGCGCCGCTTTAATTTCAACTCGATAGTTTTCAGCGTTTTCAATCTGCCTCTTCGCACCGGCCTTCAAGTCGTTGCTTTTGGCGGATAAGTCTTCAGCCATGTCTTTCTTGATCTTGTTCGCTTTCACAAGATCGAGTTTGAGTCTTTCGACATTCGAAGACACTTCGCCGCATCGATCGAGGAGCGTCGTTATCTGATCCGACGCGGTCTTTTTGGCGTCGCTCGCTCGCTTCTTAATCGACTCCATTTCGGACCGCGTCGATTCAACCTCTGTCGACTTTGCGTCGAGGGCTGCCTCGAAGATTGCGCGCTCGCGCTTGCTTTCACCGTCGCGTTTCCGTGACTCGGAAAGCTTCTTGTTGCAGAGCTTGATATCGTCTTCGAGGACGAGTTGCTTTCCACAGAGGTCGCTAAGCGACTTTTTGAATTCGGTCGTCATCTCTTTGCAGGCGGGGATCGTGAAGTTGTCAAAGCTCTCTAGCTCGACGACGAGCGTGTCGAATTTAACGCGCTCGGTCGACAAGCTGACGGCGTGCAAGTCCAGTGACCTGTGCAGCGATTCGACGTCGGCGTGCCAGACTTGGCGCTCGGCTTCGACGGCCGCCGCGATGCGCCGTTCGACTTCGAGCTCTTGCGCGCCCTCGAGCTCCGAAATGCGCGTTTTCTGGTCCCTGTCTCTGACGCGGAGATTTTTTATCACTTCTGTCATCACCGACGTCATTTTAGACGCCGCGTCGGGCGGCTGTGATTCGAGTTTGACGCCACATGTAGATGACGAATCAATATCGATTGCCCTCCACTCTTTGGTCATCTCCGCGACCGCTGCTTCGTACGAGATAAAATCGCAGCCGTGGCCCAGGACGCTGCTCCCTTGAGCCGACGGCGGTCGTTGCATCGACGATAACGTATATTCGGAGTCAATGTACATTCCGTCCGTTTTCCTTACAGTGCACAGACGCCAAAATCTGTCCCCAATTGCTGTTCCCCACGGCGAAGACAGAACGAGCAGAAGCGAACAATCCATCGCGTCGGCCTGCTTTGCAAGGACGTCTATCTCGTCTCTGATCAGGCTTCCATTACCAAATCCACAATCGACCGAGCCGTAGAAGCTGGAACATAGTTCACGGATCAGTGTCTGTGCTGTACTGTAGAACCCGGCGCGGCTTCCGAAGAGGTCGGCGACGACCATAAACTTCGGCAACTTGCCGTCCGCATCGAAGCCAATCAACGCGGGCCCGGCTTTATTGAAAATTGTCATTATGGTTCTCGTTTGCTCCAAGACGACTTCCATCGATGTCTGGGCGAAGGCATTCGTGGCCTTCAACGACGTGTTGGCGATAAAGTTGCTCAATTGCATGCCTTTCGGGTTTGAGATTTGACGGAGGTGTGCGTGCATCCGTGCTCCTTCGGATCGATGTACCTCTCGTCTTACGTCGCTCAAACTCCCCTCCATGGCCGACGTGGCAGGTAGTCTTCTGGGTTCGGAGAGCCCGATAGTACCGTTACTTTAGCGACTTGAACTCGTGCTCTCAGCTCGAGCTCCAATCCGAGCTCAAGGTGAGTTAAAACTTATGACGCCGGTCAGCGCTAAAAAAACTCACTGCTGCGACACGCTGGCTCTGCAGGCACCAACCAAGAAAAGAAGTGCCTTTATAATTCCACATTTATAATTTCGACATTTATGGACGATTTCGACGGCGCGCTAAGATTGGAAAACGAAATGCAACTCGAGGCCGACGCGGAGGCTGCGGCGGTGGATCAGGAGGCCGACGACGACGCGTCGGCAGCGGCGGCGGCGGAGGCGGCGGCGGCCGACGTCGTCGTTTCAGTCCCAGTGAGTCGAAAGAGAGACCGCTGCCACCAACCTCCCAACCCAGCGAATTCATTGGACGTCGACTGGAGTGTCGTCGAGCCGGTTCCGCATGCCGCCGCCGCCGTCACCGTGCTGCAAGACGGCGAGTCGCCCGTCGTTCAAGGCATCATGCAGGACATCGGCGATGATGACGACGGTCTGAGCTCGATCGCCGGGGACGTCGTGGCCGATTCGGGTGAGGAGGACGGGCATTGCGAGGAAATCGCTTCGGTTCCACTCGAACCGTGGCAGTTGGGAGACGGGTTTCGTGCGGTTCCGCCGAGCGATTCGCGGTCCGCTGTCATGTCCGACTGGACGCCTTGGACGACGGAAAAGCAAGGGAAGTTGCGAGCGGTGCGGCACATGGTGACGCAGCGAACGCTGGAAACGCGCGACATCGACCAGAACTTTTGTTCGTACAAGGGTTACAGCGACGCGGCGCTGAACGAGCGGGTGATCGCACTGGCCGCCATCGAAGGGCTCATGTTCGACACGGAAGCCAAGGGCATCTACATCGACGGCCAAGATTTGGTGGAGCAGTGCGATCTCCCCGACGACGAAGAAAAACGCCACAAGGCTGTCAAGTCGATGCCGCCCATCTCCGCGTACTTGTACAAGCACTCGTACCGGCAGGAGTACGATCCCGAAGGAAAGCCGGTCAGCGACGCGCCGCAGCACGGCACCGACGACCCAGTTCCAAACACGCGCATTCGTTCCTATACCGCGCCTTGTATGGCGATTTGCGTCGAGCCCGTCTACATGAAGAAGAAGCCTCAAGAGGGCGACCTCCCAACCGACCACCCCGACTACGACGGCCGGGGCGTCGAGGTTGGAACTCGTGTTCACAAATTCATCTTCAATCGCCGGTACAGTATCACGGCTTACGTGGGAAAGAATATGGAGGAGACGACTCAGATGAATCGCGCCGCGCGTGCGTTTCGAGCGGAGAACAAGTGGCGTGGCAAAAATGTCGGCCCCGAGAAGGCTGCAAAGCAGCAGCGGGCGATGGTCGCCAATCCGGATGTCAACTGGTCGTCCGGGATGAAGTTTGCCAGGATCCAGAACAATTACGGCCTGGTTCACCATTTCAACGCGGCTGCGGGTGTGGACACCGGTGGAAAATGCCGCAATGTTTACCCGGACATGCAGAAGGCGCTGGGAAGCGCGTCGCTCAATCGTCCGATGGAGGCTCATTCGACGCTGGGGAGCTTGCACGCCCTCTCTCCCGAGTGGGCATTCAATGCCCGCGACGGCGCAAACCCCCCGAAGAATTTGTTTCCCGAGGAGGATTTCGACCAGCTGTTCCGACGGCCGGATCCTGAAAATGCAGTGGGGCGCGCCTTTGTCGCGTTCATGACGGCCATGGACGGTTCGGAAATCGAGCTCGACCCCAAGCAGATCAACCCGAACAGCTACATGGACGACGATGGCTTCATCGTGTTTCCCTACCCCGAGACCGTTCAAATGCTGTGCAATTGTCTGGTGCCACTCCGCGACGCCACGTTGCCGCTGGTTTTGAGCCTGGGCGCGCCCATCGGCGAGAACGCACTGGATGCCTTCTGGACCGTCAATAAGAAGACGGACGCCGTGATTGAGGCCGAATCGTCCGCCTTGTCCGATGCAGCGTCACGGAAGGTCATGTCATTGGGAGGCGACGTGACCGACGCGGCGGTGTTCACCTCCGTTCGCGAACGGCTCAAGCAGGAGGGTCGTCCCTCCTTCAACGACATGAAAGGCCGTTTGATGCACCTATTCGACTCCAAGATGCGTCCTGATCAGGAGACCGCGAGCGTGAAGCGAATGAAGGCGTCGCGGATGATGATGCGAGATTCGCTCGACCCAACGCCGGCCGAGCTCTCAACGGGCCCCGGGGGGTTCAACGAGGAGGAAATAACTACTCGTCGTGTACGGCTTGCCACCGAGGAGACGGCCAACTCCGTTCGAGCAGTCGGCCAGATGGTCGAAGAGGCGTACGCGATCAAGACGTCGAGTTCGAACGCCGCCGAGCGTAAACGGGCGGTGGACTGGTACCCACTTGCAAAACGAGAGTCGATCGACTGGGGTCTTCGTATGATGCGAGCAACGTACGAGAATCCGAAGCACGTCAACGCGGTTTACCCCGTCGCCAGACAGATTTGGAACACGACCTTCAAGATGATCGCTCGGTTTCCGTCGGTGTTCAAGAGCGCAAAGGTCGACGATACCGACCCTCGCCGAAAGAACGGAAGCATCAACATAGCCTTTGGGTTCAACAAGACGAAGCCATTCACGGGACTGTCCCCGTACGGAAATTACATGCGTATGCTGACGAAGATTTACTCAAAGGTGCTTGGAATTCAAGGCCGTGTACTGGCTGGTCGCTGGGCCCTTCATTACGCGTCGCTCGCTCCAATTGGCCCGCCTGGGTTCAAGCCAATGCTGATGCGAAATGGAATTCGGGGTTTGAACAAATCCGGCGAGTGCATCGCGTTTCAGTACTTGTTCAACGGCGCTTGGAACCCTGACATCGAGTGCCAGTGGTGGCAGATGACCGGCGAGGGGTCGGCGCAGTCGTTGCGCGCTGGGGGCATCTCCGGGACCAGCGGTGGCGTCGCTTGGTCCGACGAAGCCCTCCGCTCAATTTCAACTGGCGGCGTCGGGAACGACCCGGCGGCTACGGAGAAGATGCAGGACATGAAGATCCTCTGCACGCAGGGATACCTGTCGCGCCCGCGCACGTACAAAGTCTCGACGGCGACGGGGCCGGGGGGCAGCCTCGTAGAGAGCTTCCGAACGATCAACGACATTACCTTGGACAGCACGCAGCGTGTCATGGCGTGCAATACCGGGTGCAACGCGGCGCACGTGCCAAAGTCGGGGCCGCCGCCGCGCCCGGATGCCGACCGACGCGCTCTGATCGATCGCTGCGTCTCCGTGCCCGCCACCGAAGGCGCAATTCATCAATGCATGACCGACGCAGAGTTCAAGGCGACGGTGAAGGGCGAAACCGAACTGGTCTGGACGCACAACATCATGACGCGGCTGACCTACATAATCTTCGACTGCGTGTGCTTGATTCCCGAATGGCAAGCTTCGAACGAAAAGGCTGCGAGCGAAGCGTGGTCGATGCTCGACACCTACATGAACCACAACTTCGACAATCCGATCCCCGAGCCACGTCGTCAGACGCAGCGACGCAACATTGCAATAATCAAGTCGATTGAGCGCGCGTTGGCGGCGTACCTGCTGTTCAAGGAAGAGGCCGTCGCGTTCTCGGAAATGCTGCCGATCAGCGAACCGTTCTCGCAGGAAGACGACCCTAGCAAGTGCGTGCACACGCTTGCGCCTTTCGACATCGGACAGCTCGTAAACGTAATTAGCACGCTCGTCTACGACCAAGAAGTCATCATCGACACGTTCTCGCTGTCACTGGACTCGAACATGTGGACAACGAACGAGCTGCATCACATCCTCGTCCAGATGTCCGCGATGCACGGCGTTCAGCCACCAACCGACAGATTCATGCGGTCCGGTGTCACGGAGACTTCCACGTTACCGCACAATGGGATTATGATGGAGCCCCGGCGACCGCGCTCCCAAGAAACGTCGTCGACGACCTCCGATTCTGGCGAAGCCGCTGGTTCCGCTCCGCCGCCTCCCGCCGCCGCCGCCCAGCACCCATTGCCCAAGATCGAATTCCTTTACAATAACAGGAACGAACAGGCGAGAACGCAGCCCGTTTTGAACACGTGCCAGCGCTTCTTCGAACGACGGCGCAAGATTCTGATGGAGTTTATCAGGAAGTCGGAGGCGCTCAGCGTCACCGTTCCAGGTAGCAGCTACGAGAAGAACAAAGTTTCCAGTAAAGTCGAATTGGTGATGTGCACGCACGTCGAGAAGGACTCCAACGGCCTCGAAGTCAAACAATGCCGACTGGACGACGGCACGGTCGAGCCACTTTCCGCCGTTCAGGACATGGTTTTGATCACCAGCGAGGAGGTAATCAGCTGTGGATACACGACGGCGGACGTCATAAATTGGCTCAATGGCGAGGCGAGCTCTTCTCAGTTCTACCCGCAGGAAGGTGAAACGGTATTTCTCGGAGTCAAGACGAACACGTGGACGTTCAAGCGTCGCAGCGACGTGGAGAGGAGCACGGAGAACGTGTACGACCCTGCGTGGCGAACGACCGGTGTTACACCACCTGCGGCGATGGTCGTGGGAACGCCGGTGGCGACAGCCGCCGGCGGTGAGTGCGACGCGTCGTCCACGGGCGCGCCATCCGACCCGGCGGCAGTTGCAACGGGGCGTCGCGTCGAAGGCCGCTCTCACGGACCAGCGGAATCGAAGGCGGATTCCCACATTTGGAAAGAAAGCAAGTCCATCGCCGAGGCCCTGTCGATATTCAACCTCGATTCTGCGCAGGTATTCGATCGGCTCATACAGGTCATCGACTCCAACAAGGACAACTATCGGAGGATTCAGCTCTCCCCCGAGGCCACTGTCTGTGTCCGGGAGTTGGACAGCGCCGAGTCTACTATGATGAGGCGTTACCCCGAGAACTTTTCAAAGGACCGCGTAACAGGAATGGACGACAAGCACGTGGCGGACGCCTTGGGAACGGAGAGCATTGTAAAGGCCGGCGTAACAACGCAGAAGATTCTCCCATTCTCGGCCGTTTCCTTGAGCAATACGCTCGGAAGCAGCTCGCAGCGAATGCACAAGTCGCGACGCGTGCGAGAGTGGATTACGTACGACGACAACGACGACGCGACAGGCCTAGTGCAGCTGCTCAAACCCGACGACGTCTGCCAGAGACGACTGGATGCATTGATCGACGTTCAGGCATTCCCCGCAGCCGTTCCGCTGATGTCAACTACGGTGTCCTTCGACCGCCCTCTCAAGGTATTCGGCGATGCGCTATACTTCAACTCGGGGTTTGCAATGAACATAATGAGACTCGAGTACGAGATGATCCAATTCTTCAAGACGGTGCCCGGGCTTCGCCTTCAACGCATCACCGAGCTCGAGGCGTTGGGCACGGCGTCGAGCAACAACACAATCGCCGGTTCGATTCTGACGTCGGAGCGGTGCGAGTCGGTTCCGTCCTCCTCGGCAGCAGCTGCTGCAGCTGCAGCCAATTCCCCGATGGCTACTTCAATATGGAAACGCGCAGTCGATCTCGTAGCCGAAGGTAAAAACACGTTTGCTCCGTTGGACGTGGAAGATTGCATACACGACCTTCGCTACGAGACTAAGATCGACAACCAGCTCTTCGACAAGGCGCCTATATTTTACACCCTCAAGATCCACGAGCTATTCAACTATTGTGACCCGGTGATGTGCAAATACATCATCAGCAAGTTCCCGGCCGTATTTTCGCGCATGGATCAAATCGAAGGTTTCTTGCCAGAAACCGTGACACGTTTCTACGAGAATGAGAACGACAATGTCGTCGACGTGATGATCAAAAGCGATATAAACTTGTCCAACAAGCTGCTCAGCACGACCAAACGCTTCGACGATACAGCACAGTCGGGCAAGTCGGCCAAGAGGTCTCGACGGGCGTTCACGGAGCACGAGCTTGCCAAAATACGTGCTACGCATCGCGAAAACACCGGCGAGGACGTCAAGGACATTGAGCGACTGCGGTCCATTGCGTCTCAAAAGGTTGCAACTACACGATCCGAAAAGGCCTCCGCCTGCGATCGTTCTCAGTGGAGGCAGAACGTGGTCGAATGCAAGGTCAAGTGTGGTATGGTTCACCCGCGGGGTGCGCTCAAGAACGTCATCGCAGACGTTGGAGTCGGCATGCTTGCAAAAGTGCGAACATTTTACGCCGAACACCCCGAACAGCAATGCCCCGACGAGATGATGCGAAAGGGAATCGAATTCCTCCGTCCCATTCGATCGCTGTCGTCCAAGGGTACGTGCTCCGAACGAGAGCGGGACGTCGTGGAGATCTCGCTCATGTCTGCCATCAAAAGTCTGACTCCGAGAAGGTCGTCGGCGGGGGCGTCGTCGCCGTCGGACGACGCGGATGAACCCATGGACGTAGACGATATGTTCGATACGGATGCGCAGCATGCTGCATCCTAAAAAAATAACCCCTCCGCAAAGGCTTCGGAGAAGGGAATGGCAACGACGGTAGGCAACGCGAATGCGTGCCTCGCATGCTTAAATGTTATTGCAATCGGGGCCGTTTGTGCCTATTGCTGCGCTCCGCGGCCGCACCTCGGAGTCGTACGAATAGGCAATTCGTACCAAGAGAATTCTGCGCACCTGCTCCCACTGTTGGCGGTGGTGACTCCAACCTCGATGGAGAGGGAGAGCGAACCTTGAGGCTTTGGTGCCGACTGGCTGGATGTGCGCTAATTCGACACAGTATTGACCGCTGCACAATCGAGACTGTGATTGTATGGACCCGTCCTCGTCGTCACCCAAAGAACAAGCCATAGAAACTCTCGTCTCGGTTGCGCGCGGGCTTGGACATGAGACGAAAATGTCGACCGCGTCAGTTGTACAGGTCCTTGTTTCCGACACGGTATCGTTCGGTACCGTAAACGTGTGGAACAAATCGTGTAACGACGTAGCATTGCGTACAAACGTCTCTGTCGAGGACATGGTTGTAAGCCAAGGCAAGAAACTAGTAATCGCAACACGAATCGGTTCAAAACGCCCACGTGACGCCGACGATGAAAAACCGTCGCAGCGGGACCTCGACGACGTGCAAGCAAAGGTCGACGCGTTGGTGAAGAAAGTGCACAAGACAGCGCCCAAGGACTCGATAAACGAGTCGGAGATGCAGACTGCGAGGAAAATCCTGCAAAAGTGCACCGCCCTGTTGCTCGGACCGACCGGTCCCAGCGAGAAGGCGGTGCAGTCATTCGGACTCTTTCAAAAGAAACTGGCACCTTCCGACCCCAGGCCACGTCTCGTAGTGGCACTGCGCCTCAATGCAGGTGTGCCTGTTAGCTCCAAACTGCTGAAGTCGTGCCTTGGATGTTGCTGGGGTGATGGTGCGATCACAGTCGCCGACTCGGTATCCGGAGTCGACTCTGTTCAATTGCCCCTCACTGCGGAGGGTGAGGCGAGTCGCGACCATGGAAACCTTCCCATTTTAATAGTCACGAGTGTTCCAATCGAGAACCGCTAAACTTGCGGGAAAGATATGGTCGTAAGTGCTAATACCTGTCAAGACCGAAGAAAACGGTGTCGTACAACGATAAAACGCGTATACATTCGGCCTACGCACACGCCCAAAAATCGCCCGTTTTATGATACGACTTCGGCTCTTACTGTTCGTTTGGGCGGCTATACCGTCGGTTGTTGTCGCTGAAGTTTTTCACTACCCCGAATCTGACTACAGCCAACTGTCGATTGATTCTGGAGCGTGCACGGAAGGCCTCGCAACTT
>Ga0114994_10001840_pt1 | contig 15339 bp, 10 predicted proteins | sample ArcticOcean_MG_C_9_FD_87043 | JGI IMG/M metagenome (GOLD analysis project Ga0114994, IMG submission 87043) | Marine microbial communities from western Arctic Ocean - ArcticOcean_MG_CB2_152 | ecosystem: Environmental > Aquatic > Marine > Oceanic | place: Arctic Ocean: Canada Basin | collected... | reverse complement strand
TACCGTAATTGCACGAAAGCAACACATCTCCCTACAAGCTTCGTTCTACCGCCGCCTTCGCGCACTAACAACCACTCTCTATTCACCTCCGACATCAACAATGAAAGGTTCCTCAAAAAGCACTTGAAACTGCTGCTGCAGAGCCACCAAGCCGAGACATATATGGGCCATAATACGGCAGACATGGTGCCAGAGAAACGGCATCACAGCGCCGGTCGTTGCGCTATGCGTGATCGTCAGCGTAGTCTTCTTCTCGGTCGGCTGGACGATCGCGGGCACGGCTAACCAGCGCCGCTTTGGCTCGTTGGAGGACGACGTCGCCGCGCTACGTTCCCTGCGCGACTCGAGCGAGGAGCTCACGCTCTACTTTGGTGACGCCGAGGACCCGAGCAAGTGGACCGGCGTCACCGTGACCGACGGCCGCTTGACGGGCTTGTCATTAGAAAAGTGCTGAAGCATGTTGGGCTTGCCAGACGCGGTAGGCTCGGTCGAGGAGCTGGACGGTCTGGCTTGGTGCGCGTCACTTGCGGATCTGCCGGACACACTCGCCAAGCTCAAGGCACTCTCCGAGCTGAACTTCTACAACCCCTCCAACGACATCACCGAACCAGCCCCCGAAACGCCGCCGACTACAATCCCGTGCTTTGGCGCCCCAATCCCAAGCGAAACCCCATCCTCGCTGTGTCCTGAGCCTCGAATGCGGAGTAGCCGCCAACGGAACCTACGCAAGGGCGGCGGGCGTCCGAAGGGTCACCGCGCACCCGTCCACGGCAGGAGCTGCTGAGACGCGATTTTAAGTTGCACATATTACTCCCCGAAACTCCCCGCGAGGTCCTCTTTCAACCGCGCGAGGATGAGCTCCTCGGACATCGACTTGACGGCGATGCCCTCGCTGTACGCGCCGCGGACCGCGCGCACGCGGACCCCGTGCATCGGCTCGACAACCAGCAGGACCCCGCCGGCCTTCGCCCGCTTGGGCGCGCGCTTGTCGACGAAGACAAGCTCCGCGCCCCGCGCCGTCGGCACGACGTCCACGGGCGTCGTGAGCCGCCGCGAGTTGTCGCCGCTCCCCGTCCAGAGCGTGGCCCACTCGCGGATCCACGTGACCAATTCGCCCTCGGCCGCGCGCACGGGCCGCCGCAACAGCTCGGGCCCGGCCGCCTTGAGCAGCAGGTCGCCCCAGACGGCGTCCGCCGGCGATTGGAGCCCCGCCACGGAGAGTGTGGTGTTGGCGACGCGCGCGTCGAGGCAGCACCGCGCCAGCGCCGCCGCCGCGACGTCGTTCGACGTGGCCTCGTCTAGCACGTCGCCCACCTCCACCGCCGCGTCGCCGGACGCGCCTTTGCCGTCGCCCAGCCGCACGACCACCGACGCGCCGCCCGCGTCGAGCTTTTGCAAGGCTAATTTAGCGGCGCCCTCCACGCCGCGGGCGCTATCCAACGCGCCCTTCCTGAATAGAAACGCGAACTCGCCGGCCCGCGTCACGCCGTGCCGCGACGCGATCACGACCCGCCGCGGCCGCGCCGTCTCCACCAGCCGCTTTGCCTCGGCCTCGCCGGCGTCCACGAGCACCAGCGTGCCCGTGGCGCCCGGTCTGGCGTCCCCGATCGACACGTCCTCGACACCCAACTTCTGAAGCTCTTGGACCACCTGCTCCTGCAATGCGCCGCCCCGAGCCCCGCAGACGCGTACGGCGGTCGAGTCGGGCACGTCCGGCGTTATCAACGGCGCCGCCAGGACGTCGTCCAACGTCACGATCACGTTTTCGTCAAATTCCTGCAGCGGCCCGCGCGGGTCGATGTTGTTCTCGCGCAGCAGCTTGTCCATCTGCGTCTCGAACGCTCTCGCTTCGGCCGCCATCTCGGCCACCATCTCCGCCCGCTTGATGTTCGTGACCGCGAGGTCGTCCTCCTTCATTTTCTCCACGTAGGTCGTGAAGTCCTCCTTGGCCCGCTCGAAGGTCGCGTCCAGGGCCGCCCGGTCCACATCTCTTTGATCGTCCTTCGAGAGGCGCCCCATCTGTTGGTTCAGCTCCGCTTCGATCGTCGGTTCCTCGTCGTAGTCCTCGTCGCGCGCGCCGCCGTACGTCGAGCCCTCGATGGCCGCGAACTGCTCCTTGAGCTGGCTGAAGAGCGCGGCCGTGTCGGCCTCGCTCGGCGCTTGCGCGGCGAACTTGGCTTGTTCTTCCGGGGACAGATCCTCGTCGAGGTCATCGTCGGCTGCGCGAAGATGACTATGGCGCGTCGGCGGCGTCTGGTGGAAGGCCGCCACCGCGGCAGCTATCAAAAGGATGCGCATCTTTTGAATGCTGAGAGCTGGAGACCGAACGCGTCTCACAGCCCTTCTCGTGGCGCTGCAGGCGTGCGATTCTAGTCTAAACCGCGGTCGGGCTGGCTGCTGGAAGCGCGAAACTGAAGACCGCTTTGTTTTGGTTCGAATAAAACCCGTGCTGTATTCAAAGTACGGGTTTTCAAAGTTCGGGTTTTCTCAGCGATCACTGAGCGTCCCTGGCTCCCTGCCGGACGGCCTCCCCCGATGTTGAACCCGCTCCCCTAGTGTTGCGGTCCACATCCACCCCCTAGGTGCTAGTGCCCCCAAAACCCGCGTCAGTACATCATCACTGTAAAATAGCCTGAGATCGGCGCGAAACGAGTGCTGTTGTTCGCTGCCAACAGCTTGGGTCACCCCCTGGGCCGGGGCCTTGGCGCGCCGCTGAGTTAACATGCAACGACGAGTAGTATTCATCAGTGTGCTGGCTGTCTGCCTGTCCGTTGCAGACGGACATGTTGCGTCTCCTCTGCGTCGCCGCACGTGCTCACGGCGCGCCGCCACCGCGACAGGCGAGGAGGCCGGGCGCCGCGTGCGGTGGACCGCGGCGACCGCGGTGTCTGCGCCCTGTGACGACCGCATGCGCCAATACTTGAGACAAATGGACGGCACCACCCTTGTGCGCCTTGATGATAGCGTTGAGGCCGTCACGCCATTGGGCGGAGACCGCTACCAAGCCGAGATCTCGTCCGTCGGCTTCTTTGGCCTGCTCGCGTGTAAACCAGTGGCGAATTTGCGCGTCGATAGGACGGACGCAGGCATCCGCTACGTCACGGAGGGGTGCGACCTCAGATTCACCGGCCCGCTTCGACGCCTCGTCGCCGGACTGGCCGGCATTGGCATCGAGGCGTGCACGGAGCTCAGCGCCCGGGAAGATGCTCTCTCGGCGACGGGCGACTTTGCGCTGACGCTGCCCTTGCCTCGGTGGTGGCCGATCCCCGACGCGGCCATGGCTCGCGGCGAGAGTATGATCCGCGGTATCGTCGCGAAGGACACGCGCCTGACGATCGATCGAATAGGGAGAGAATACGAAGCCTGGAGCTAATAAGGAGTGTATCTTTTTAGAGCCGGGCGACTACTTCCACGCCGCCCGCGCCGCGTCGTCGAAGGACGCCATGTGCGCGAGCCACCGCGCCGCGTGCGGGAACTGGGCCGCGTCGCAGGCCGCGCCCCGGTGCTTCGCGAAGGCCGCGGCGTCCGCGGCCGACGGCAGGTAGCCGCCCACGTAGGGCGCGTACTCGACCTGCCCGTTTAGGGTAGCGAGGTCGCCTCCCTTGGGCGCCGGCGGCGGCTTCGCCTTGGGCGCGGCCTTGGGCTTGGCCGGCGGCGCTTTGGCCGCCTTGGGCGCCGGCGGCGCGGTTGTCTTCTTCTTGTCCTTTCGAGACCCTTGGACCGCACCGGTGGGCGCGAACTCCGCGCCGTGCACCTCGACGTGCTTGGCCTTCAACTGCTTCAAGACCTCGACCGCGCCCATGATCTCCTCCTTCGAGGCCTTCTGGCCCTTCAGCGCGCGGATCTTGTCCCCCTGGGCCACGCACGCCGCCGCCTCTGGGTTCGACGCCTCCTGTGGCGCCGCGAAGGGCTTGCCGTCCATGGTCCGGATGAACGGCATGAAGTCCGCCCCGCCCATAAAAGATCTCAAAATGGGCGGCACGACCACGCCCGTCGGGGTCTGGTTGTTCTCGAGGAGGCAGCAGATCGTGCGGCCGCACGCGCACAGGGTCGAGTTGAGCATGTGCACGTACTTCTTCTCTCTGCTGCCCAGCTTCTTGCCGCCGCAGCGCACCTCCATGGCCCGGGACTGGTAATCCGTGCAGTTCGAGCACGAGACTAATTCGCGGTACTGCTTCTGGAAGGGGAACCAGCACTCGATGTCGTACTTCTTGATCGCGGCGTTGTTCAGCTCGCCGCTGACGATGTTCACCACATGATAAGGGAACCCTAGCGACTGGATATAGTCCTCGGCGATGTCGCGCATCTCCTCGTGCATCTTGTTGGACTCCTCCAAGTCCCCGGTGGTCATGCAGAACTGCTCTACTTTCTCAAATTGATGCACTCTAAAAATGCCCCACGTGTCCCGCCCATGACTCCCGGCCTCCTTCCGGAAGCACGTGGAGACGCCCGCGTATCTTAAAGGCAATTCGCTTTCTTGGAGCCACTCGCCCTTGTGGTACGCACAAATGGGCTGTTCCGAAGTGGCGATCAGATACTTGTCCGAGTCGCCGTCGCCCCCACCGGACACCTTGTACAAGGCTTCGTCGAACTCGCTCAACTGGGCCACGCCGGCCATCAGGTCCTTGTTCATCATGTAGGGCGGCTGCATGATCTTGTAGTTCCTTTTACGTAAGAACGCGATGCCGTAGTTGATCACCGCCTGGTTCAGCAAGACCCCATAGTCCGTGAAGAAGTAGGCTCTATGTCCCGCGACTCTAACACCTCTTTCCGGCTCGTAGCCCCCAATCATGTACAGCAACTCGTGGTGCGAGTACTTGGCGTCTTGGCGGCAGTCGCCCCACTTATTGACCACCTCGTTGTCCTTGTCCTCGTCGTTGGAGAACGGGACACTATCCTCCACTAAATTGCCGATGGTGTTGAACAGTTTCAAAACTTTGGCGAGCTGCGGCTCGACCAACGCTTCGGCCTTTTTCACCTTCTCGTTCTCCGCCTTCAGCTCCGCTAATAAAGCAGGCGAGACCTCCTTCTTGGCCTTCTTGAGAGCCGTGATCTCCTTCTGCTTGGCGTTCTTCACGCCGCGCGCGTCGTCCGCCGCGCTCACGAGCGTGCGCCAGACCTCGTCCTCCGCAATCACTTTGTCCACTACTGTTAAATCAGCGAAGCGCCGCCACTGGCTTTCCCTTACCTTCTCGGGGTCGCCGCCCTTGTAGGCGCGGATGCTGTTGATGTCGAGGGGCATGGTGGTCTAGTGGCTGCTCTCGCGGCGAATTGCTAGATCCTTGCTGCTTTTCGATGCGGCGAAGCGATGCGGGTCGCGCGTCGATGGCGTGCACTGCGAGCACGCGTCTGCGTGCAATGGTACGTAATCTAGCCTGCTAGCCACCTGAAACCAAGCTGTGGCGATTTTTTTGTGGCTCTGTGGCGGTCGGGTTTTCTCAAAATTCCTTGTGCGCCGCGCTAGGTCTCGAGGCATCCGTGCAAGCATCCAATACGGGTGGGTTCGGCTCTAGAGGGTTCCCATTGCACAGCGCGGCAAGCGGTGTGCGCTGCGCTGTACCAGGCGACGCTAGCCGACCGATCACGGCTGCCCGCGCGCGCAGCGACTTTCACCGAGTCGTTCGGCTGCGGCAGTCGCCAGCGAACGCGGCCGGGGTTGCCAAAGAGGAGCAAAGCCCCAGGCTGCCACAGAGATAGGCCGCCGTAGCAGGCTGCCCACGCGCACGACGCCGTGGAGACCACCACCAAGCACCAAAGCTAGACACCACCAAAGCTTTGCTGCGCGGACACCACCACCAAGCACCAAGACCACGACGCCCAAGCACGCGCTAGCACAACAGCAAAGCTAGACCATGGCCACGCGCATCAAGGATGGTATTTTTGTGGCCGACGGCGAGTCAAGCCAGGACGGCGAGTTCATGGAGATGAGCAAGATCAGCTACGTCATCAACTGCGCCGGGCGCCAGCTCCCGAACATGTGGGCGCAGCACGGCATTCGTTATCTCACTTTTTCCTGGGAGGACGATCCAAGTTATCGTTTATTTGACGGGCACGACACGGGGCGGTGCGTCGTGGCGGAGCAGATCTGCGCATTCATCGACGAGGCCCTGATCGCCGGTGAAAGTGTGCTGATCCACTCGCTGCGCGGGACGGGTCGAGCTGTGGCTTGCGCTTTAGCTTATTTGATGCATAAATACGAGTGGGGCCTCGACAAAGCCTTGGCGTTCATACGGGGCAAGCGCGCGGACGCCGCGCCGAACTCCGGCTTCCTGAAGCAGCTCGCGTCCCTAGATCGCCGGTTACAGCGCATGCGCATGCGCAAGATCGAACGGCTTCCACAAAAACGACGGAGGAAAGCGCTCGAGGACGCGCAGACGCGGCTGAACGAGTGGGACGCGGCGCCGCCCCGCATCCAGGCCTTCGATACTATTGTAGATCGGGACGCGGAGGAGCTCGTGCAGGACGAGGAGGAGTTGGTAAACTCCTTCTTCAACGCGCAGTCGCACGTGGACGTGGCCAAACTGCGGTCCGCGGCGCACGAGATGGCGCACGCCGCCACGCGGCTGCGGTGGGGCGACAATCGGGACGCCGGCAGGCGGGGCGTCGTGAGCGGGCCCAGCGGGTCGGGGCGCGGCCCCGACCTCCGGGCGCCCGCGCCGCGGCGGGGCATCCTCAAGGGCGTCCTGAAGCCACCGGCGCAGCGGCCGGCCGTCGTGGACCCCTACGCCGACGACGTGGACCCCTACCAGACCCTGGACCGCGGCTTCGCCTCGCCCCTGGCCTCGCCGCACTACACGGGCGACCCCGACGACCGGCTCAAGGCTATTGTCAGAGACGTCGAGCTGAGCGGGAGCCCGCCGCGGCGGCACGCGCGGAAGCAACCGCCACAAAAACCGTCCTACTCGAAGCGGGCGACTTTTGGTATAACGCTGCCGGCCGAGGACCCGCGCGCGCTGCCGCCGCCGAAGCGGCCGACGTCGGCGTCGCGGGAGCGCCGAAGGAAGACCCGGCAGCCGCAAAACCCGGCGCTGACGCCCACGAAGGCCCGGCCCGGCACGCCCGCGGCCCGCTCCACGACGAACCGCCGGCGGGCCGTGCCGCCGGGGCCCGCCGGCCCGGCGCCCGTGTTTTCCGGCGCCATCGCGTCCGGCCTGCGGCGCCAGAAGCGGCGGCAGAAGCACCCCGACGTGGACCCGCTCGCGCTCACGTACTCCGCGCCGCGCTCGTCCATCCGGCGGCCGACGTCGGCGCCGGCGCGGCCGCGGCGGCCGGCGCCCGCGCGGGCCGGCGGCGGCCTCTTCCCGGCGACGCTGCTCGCCGGCTTCGAGGACCTCATGGTCCGCGGCGCGATGGACGACTCCTGGGGGCGGCCCAAGGCCGACGTGCACCACGCCTACGCGCCGCCACCGGCGCGCGTCGGCCGCGTGCGGCGGTCGCGGCCGTCGTCGACGTTCTAGCCGGCCTCGTTCGTTAAATGGATAGTTCTCGGGTGAAAAATGCGTCGGGGCGGGTCCCCAGACCCAAGTGCGCGCTCCATAACCACGGTGTCGCCCCGGGGCGCGGCTTCTAGCCCTGGATGCATCGATGATCTCCTGGACGGCTGTGTGTGTGACTACTTATTGCGACTAGCCCCACTAGTACGGACCCCGAACGGCGTTAAACCCGCTCGAAATACCCGCACGCGAAAAACGCGCTTTAAATTTTGCCACAGCACTCCGCCGCGCAGCCGCCACAACCGCCAGCCGCGGTAGCGTAAGCCACAGCCACATAGCCGCAGCCACAGCGATCAATGTCCCTCACAACCTGCTTCGTCTGCGCCAAGGCGCTCGACGACCGGGCCCTGAATTGCGAGAGCTGCGAAACTCGCTACTGCGACGAGAACTGCGAAAACGAGCACCGCGCGCACGCCCAAGTTTGTGCTGCCCGTGCGAGCCAACCATGAGCACAAACGCGTACGTCGTCGTGACACAAGTACAAACCGAGCCGAACGACTGCGATCTGGGGGCGCCACTGCAGATAGAAATTAGTTTCGATGCTCTGCGACCGTTTCAAAACGTGCAGTGGCGCTTCTCCTACGCGCGCGATTTGATTGGCGCCCGCAACGATGTCGCCGAGCTATGCAAAGCGGAAGCCGCGGACTACGCCGGCACCGCGCTACGCGTCGTCACGTACACCACGCAACTCGTCGGCGACGCGCCCAACTGCGGCGTGCTGCGGTGCGCGCTGCACGACGCGGCCGGCGCGGAGCTGTACCGCCTCGACCTCGTCTGCCAGGTCACCGCTGACGAGGCAACGGGCCGGCTTCGACGCGTCGTTCGCTCGCCGCTCGGGGACGACTAAATTATGTGTGATATTTACAATGGGCGTGTGTAGGAAACTTCGTCGCAACTGAGGCGCTTCAGCGTGCAAAGCACCGTATGGTTCAGGACGGGAGCGTAGGGTACATCCGGAAACTCGATTCCCGGGAAGCCCACCATGCCGCCCGGGAGGCCGCCCCCCCCCTGGCTCTTCGTCGGCACCCACCAGGCGTCGCTCATGGCGTCCCGCGCGTGATACACGAAGTCCAAGTTGCCGCCGCACATGGCGTGCTGGGCTTTTTCGAGGCGGTGCTTTTGAGGTTCTAGTTCCGTGAAGTAGATGACGAGCACGAAAGCTAAGCAAATCAAAAACGACGCCACGGACCGAAAGTCGAGCCCGCCCTTCTTGCAGACCCCGCGGACGCGCAGCGGCTTCGCGTTCCGGATCAAGGCCCGCATCCGCGTCGGCGCGAAGCAGGCGAAGATGATATCATCTATGGATAGGATGAATGCGAGCACGACCGCGTACAGGATCAGTTCGTTAATGACGATCCGGGATACGATATACAGCGACCCGTACCACAGCAGGATCGCGCCGATGGCGAGGCGGGTCAATTGCACAAGTACGCAGGCGGCGAAGCGCCCGTTGGAGATGCGCGCGACTTCGACCAAACCGTTGGCGTTCAACCGAATGTCCGACTCCCAGCGGCCGCGCGGTATGTGCTGCAACGCGGCGATCGTGTCGAACGCTCCGCGTGCGTCCAGGAACACGCTAATCACACACAGGCACACGGAAATCACGGCGACGTACTCGCCCGGCCCGACGCTGAAGAACCGTTTTTCGCTCGGCTTGAAGTAGTCGCCCAGGTAGTCGTTGAGCGTGCCGTGGAGCGCCGCTTGCACGCCGGAGGCTTCTATGCCGAAGTCGTTATCGCACACGCGCCGCGCGAGGCTTTCGCCCTTCGCCTCGTTGTAGTACTCGAGCGAGTGGGTCACGTTCCGGCGCCACCACCGCAGTTGGTCGATGTCGTTGTGCGTAATGGGCTTCTCCGTGAGCCCGTCCATCAAGTAGAACGCAAACGACCCCTGCATCATGATGTTGACCATGAGCAAAAGTAACGTGAACCAGGACGCTCCGCGGCCGCTCACGGAGGCGAATTGGAAGAGCGCGCTGTCCCAGACCGACGGCTGCGGCTCGATCTCGTTCTGCTGCGACGACAGTTGCTTGAGGGTCAGCGACGACAGCTGTTGCCGCAGCGCAAGGTCCCTCGGCGTCAGCGCGTCCTCTGAGGACGCCGAACGGAGGCTCCGGAGGAACTTGACGTCCTCGGGGTCGAGGCCCCGTCGGGATCGAGTGTCGAGCGGCGCGGCGCCGGCGGGAGCGACATCCTCGACGTCGGTGGGCCTTGCTGGGGTTGATTCGGCGGGCGTCGTGTCGTCCACCATCGAAACTTTAGAATCGCGCTTGCCCATGCTTGGTCAATGTCTCATCTAGATGCTGGAATCTGGAGTCTGGACTGAGACAGTTTTGCCGCAGCAACTGCAGGCGGTCTTGCTTTGAGGGTGTGTGGTCCTCAAATGGTTTCGGCAAGGAACCGTTTCGGAAGGTAGAGAGACGCCCTAGAGGCGCTTGCGGCAACCGGGCTTTCTCTCGGGCCTTTTTTTTCTTGTTGTAAACCCGTGCAATTGAAAACCCGTTCAATTCGCAACCGCGAACCGTGTTGACTGGCGTCAATCGCCGAGGCCCCCACGGGGGCCGGAGGACGCGTCCCCGAAGAGTCGTGCAAATTGTATTCCAACCCGCACGCAACAAAACTTGCACAAAATTGTTTGTCGCCAATTGCTATCACCTGCGCGTCGTGAGGCAACATTGGTGGTGTCCTGTACGTCTCGGACTCGTCAATAACAGCATAGTCGATTGCAACCAACTGCAGCGCCGCGCACAGCCTGTAACTGCTATCGCTCAGAGAGCGGTAAGCAGCACATTTAAAGCAGCACAGCTAAAGCAGCACAGCATAAAATGGGCCCGCCCCTGCAGCACGTCTGCGGCATCGCCATCGGTGCTTGCGAAGCCCGAGCCGTGGTCATACGACGGGACAGCGCAGCGCAGGGCGGCATCGCGCAGCCGTCGCTGGTCTCGTCCGAGTCCGGCGCGCGCGGCACGCCCTGCGCCGTGGCTTTAGGCGGCAAGGGCGAGTGCGTCGTGGGCGATGCCGCGTTGTCGCAGGCCGCCAAGAACCCCAAAGCCACAGTGCCGCGCGCGCTCTCGGCGCTGCCGCGCTCCGGAGATACTGAAGACGCGCTGCGGGCGCGGCTCGTCGCGGCCGGCGCCGCTAAGGTCAATGTCGCTGGTGATATGATCGAACTCACCAAAACCCTCTACAACGAGGACGGCGACGAGACCGAGGTCACCTCGTCTTTGAGCGGAGCCGACGTCGTCTCCAAGATCTTCGCCGAGCTGCGCGACCGCGTCGCGGACTTCTTAGGTGCTGATTCTAAAGAAACGATCTGCTGTGTCCTCAGTGCGCCGTCGGACATCCTCGCCGACGACGTCGCGAAGGCGGCTCTCCTCGCCGCGGCCGCGACGGCCGGGCTGCGCGTGCTCCAGGTCGTCGACGAGGCCGCGTGCGTGGCGTCCTTCGCCGCGCAAGACGACCAGCATGCCGAGTCCGTGGTGGTGTTAGACGTGGGCGGCACGAAAGCCACGGCGACGGCCTTTGCGCACCACGCCACTGGACTCTTGACGCGCAGCAAGACCCAAACGGACCCGTCCCTCTCAGGCGACGCCTTCACGAGCGCCCTCTACGCCTTCGCGGCCACCTTCCTGAAGCGGCGCCAAAAAATTGACGTGGAGAGCGGCGGCGCGCGGGCCAAATTGAAGCTCGAGGCCGCGTGCGTCCGGGCGGCAAAGCTACTGGGGAGCGGCCTGGCCCAAGCTGATGTGGAAGCGGACGCCTTGGTGGACGGCCAGGACGCGCGCGCGCGCGTGACGCGTAGTCGGTTCGAGGATTTGACGTCCGACGTCGCAAGTAAGGCAGCGGAGCTCGTAAAGGCGGTCGCCGGGGACGGGGCCACTTTGTTGATTTTCGCGGGCCAGGCCGCCAAGTCCGCTCCATTACGCAAGGCGGCGGAGGAGGCCCTTTCTAGTGTGACGGTCGCGGACTTCGGCGAGGCCTCCGAGCTGGCCTGCGTCGGCGCCGCGCGCCAGGCAGCTTTACTGGCCTTCGGGGCGGAGCCCGCCTTCGACCTGCCGGCCGAGAAGCGCGGCAAGGGCCTGGCCAAGGCTTTTGGGTCGAGCCGCGCCGACTTCTGTTTGGCCCAAACCGCCCTGCCATCCCTGGACGCGGACGTGACGGTGGCCGTGGGCCGCCTGGCGGCGTTTCCCAAGGACGCCGCGGCGGCGCAGACCGCGCTCGCCCCGCTGGCGAAGGGGGCGGTGGCCGTTGCGGCCGCGGGCGCGCCGCTGCCGCTCGGGAGCGACACCTTGCTCAAGGTGGCGGGGACCGGCCCGGCTTTAGTTGTCGCCGTCTTCGCCGGCGGCGCGCTCGTCGCGGCCGTCGACGCGTCGGCGCTCGGCGCCGCGGCGGAGGTCCTCGCGGTCCTGTCGATCGCCGCAGACGCGGCGCTCACCGTCGCCGTCGAGGCGGGCGGGACGCGGCTGCCCGAGGTCTTGGTGCCTAGTGCATAAGTTCATCATAATTATAGTTATAAACGCCGCTGGAGATACTCCCACTACATCCCGAACGAGTCGAAGAAGTCGTCCTTGTCGACCGCGAGCTTCGTGACCTTGCTTGTGGACCGAGGCGCCGCCGGCGCGTCGGGCGCGACGACGACGCCCTCCCGGTACCAGAGGTTCTCGTTGTACGCCAAGGAGACGAACGTCTTGCGGCTCACGAGGTTTGAGTCGGGGTTGATCGCGTTCGAGGGGTCCATCGACGCGAGGTAGCTCGCACGCGCCTGCTTGTTCCCGCCCCGGCGCAGCTGGTCGACCTCCTTGTGGGTCCAGAACGACTGCGAGACGCTCTTGCACAAATGCGAATAGCTCTGGTGCGCGGACTTGCACGTGTGGCACACGAAGATGCCGTACTTCATCACCACCGCGCCGTGGCCGCCCGGCGCCACGACCTGGCAGTCGGCGCACTTGATGTTCTGCGGGAGCCGGCAGAGCTTGGCGAGGGCGGCCTCGGCGCCCGGCTCGCTGCCCGTCGGTCGAGGTCCCGGCGCGGGCGGCGGCACGGGCGACGACGACGCCCGCGCCGACATGGAGGGCACGGGCGGCACGGGCGACGCGCGGCCGCGCGAGCCCCCCGACCCGTTCGACGAGAAGCTCTGGTGCGACGCTGTGCGCGGTATCGCATCAGAGTCCGAGATCGACCGCGAGCCCTCGATCGTGGGCATGCTCGAACCGAAGCCCTCGAACTGGGAACTCCCGCCCTGGGAGGCTAAGGAGGTCGACGAGCCGCCGCCCCCGAAGCCCTCGTAGCTCGACCCGCGGGCCAGGCCGCCCCGGCCCAGGCCGGCCGTGAGCGCGCCGGGCTCGGGGTCCGCCACGGTCAAGTCCTTGACCTTGTCCGAGAGGACCGAGCCCCACCGCTTGAGGCCGCCCCAGCCCGCCGATACGGTCTCCGTGGTCTTTTGCAGCCCGCCCTGCACGGACTCGTCCTCGACGAGCTGACTTCCCCAGCCCCGCAGCTTTCCCACGCCCTGGCCCAAAGCGTCCTGCACGTTGTTGAGCGAGAGGTCGCCCTGGCCCAAGGCGCTGAGCCCGCCGCCGCCGGACCCGTACTGGCCCGTGGCCGGGTTGTAGTCGCTATTACTTCCAACACCGCCCATGCTCGAGCCGTTGCCGCCGAACTTGGAGCGCATGCGCGCGCGGGCCTCGGCCTGGATCCGTTTTTGCCGCGCGATGTACTGGTCCGTCGACTCGCCGGATAGCGCTTCCGAACCCTTGGCATCACCACCGCCAAAACCGCCCGCCGACATGCCGCCGCTTTTTCCATCATAAGCCGAGGCCGGCGCGGCCTGGCGCGCGGGGAGTTTGGTGGGCAGCGGCCTCCCTTCCACCTTCGCCTTGAGGCGATCGGCGTAGAGCTGGGACGCAGGCTCGTGGTACTTGGCGTTGTGGGACATGCGCGGGTCCACGTTGTGCTTCTTCCAGAAGGCGATGACCTCGTCGTTGCTCGACTTGGTCATCATCTGCAGCTGCTTGTCAGACCACGAGTCCATCGTCACGCTCCTTACAAACGAAATGTGCACGCCCATGCCCCGGTGCGCGCCCGAGCACTCGAGGCACATCAAGGAGCCGAACGTGATCGAGGCCCACTGGGGGTGCGTCTGGCCGCAGTCCACGCACTTGTCGTTGCCCGGCAGGATGCGGATCTCGGCCTGCATGGCCGGCGTCATGGAGACGGCCATCGTCTAGATGCCGCGGCCGACGCTGCCGATTTTTCGATTAATGGCAACCCTTCGAATAAATTTGGTGCGCTGCGCCCGGAGCTGCGCGCTTTTGCTCAGCGCCTCCAGCGGCGAGTGTATGGCCCAAGAGAGGACTATGAGCAGCTATGTGCTGTCTGGTGCCGGTCTGAGCAGACCACAAAGCCCTCGCAAAAACTTGTACTTTTTAACCGAGGGCGGGTCTTGAACACAGTGAAAATCAGTTGTATAGCGCCAACACAAAGAAATCGTGAGAAACGTGCGAGGATGCCTTGCGATTGCACTGGGACAGCTAAAAAAAATCCCCGGCAGCATTTTGGCCAGTTTGTCAATCGACGGTGCTCCTAAAGCGCCCAAGAACACGCACGCACCAGCACAGCTCGGCTCGGGCAGTAATTCGTCGTCGCTGCGCCAAAGGCAGCCCAAACACGCGCGAAAACATGGCAGCCCTCCCCCTCAAAGACCTCCCACTCAATGACATGAAGCCAGAAATGGACGGGGCCAAGCTGTCGACGCCGCGGCAGCGTCTACTGGCCGCGGTGGACCTCGACGGCGTCATCGACACGGGCGAGGCCGAGCCGCGGAGCCCGCCGCAGGAGGGCACGCCGGCGTGGCGGACACCCGCGCGGCTCGCGGGGGCGCTGAAGAGCGACGACGATCAGGTGGACGAGGCGGCCGTGGCCCAGGCGCTCGCCAAGCTCCAGGCAACGCTGAAGGACGCGGCGCCGGCAGCAAAACCACCGGCGGTCGCCCCGCCGCCGCCGCCGCTCGACCTCGAGGCGGCCATCGCCGCCCACGCGGCCGCGGCGGTCTCCCTGGACGCGGAGGAGGCCGACATCCGCGCGGCGGCGGCGGAAGTCGACGACGCGCTCGCCTCCCTGGAAGCGTGGAAAGCGCGACGAGAGACGGACCGGAAGGCGCTCGAGGCGCAGCTGGCGGCGGAGCACGCCTCGTCACAAGTGCCCGCCCTCGCCGTCGACCGGGGCGACGTCTTCGATCGGTCGGAGGAGGCGCTCACGTCCGCGCGGGGCGCGCGCGGCCGCGTCGAGGCGCTCCTGGCCGAGCCCAAGGCCCCGGGGACGCCGCGCGCCCTCCCGGTCTTCCGGGCCCAGGGCGCCGGCGACGCGCTCCGCGAGGCGGCCGACGCGGAGATGCGCGAGCTCGAGGCGAACCTCGCGCAGCTCCAGGCGCTGCACGGGGACTTTGAGCTTTCCGACGACGAGGGGGAGGCGAAGGGGTAAGTAGGTGGTAAAAGTCCGCACTGTAGAGCGCATATGCGCGCACTCACGCACTCATCGATAAACTCGTAAATACGGGTTTTTCGTGGCAACCTAAAGACCTACGACTTTCACTTGTACTTGCTCCACGCCTCTTTAGACATCTGTGCTAAGCTAGGAAATCGATCATTGGCTGCGCGGGCACGAGTCGAAGGCGTTTTAAGCCATCGCTGTGGTGAGCTCTCCGGAGAGCTAGGTGCCTGCACAGCTTGTAAAAAACTGTGCCGGGGCCTCGGATACTCGACCGTTCGTCCAAAGCTTGCTGCCGGGGTTGGCGCAGCAGCGCAAGGAAAATCATGGCCAAGCCCCGCTGGGCCGCCGCCGCGCTCGCC
>Ga0114994_10001838_pt1 | contig 15341 bp, 18 predicted proteins | sample ArcticOcean_MG_C_9_FD_87043 | JGI IMG/M metagenome (GOLD analysis project Ga0114994, IMG submission 87043) | Marine microbial communities from western Arctic Ocean - ArcticOcean_MG_CB2_152 | ecosystem: Environmental > Aquatic > Marine > Oceanic | place: Arctic Ocean: Canada Basin | collected... | reverse complement strand
TGGTGCAATGCCGGAGGACCATGGGCCTTGCGTTGGAGGCCAGTTTTGCCCCTCGTTCTTTAATATCAGACAAAGGTTATTTCAAGCTAAGAATGGAATTCGTGATTATCAATCGGTGCCGAAAGCAAGAAAAGACTTGTGTGGCACGGGCTGAGACATCAAATTTCACTTCCAGTGTGCGACCGTGTTTGTCTTTGAAATCTGGTTCTTTGCAGTTTTCTGCGACGTTATTAGCGGACCACTATTTGTAAGAGTTATAAAAAAATATTTCTTTTTCATGTAAAATCTATCGCACTTCCTAATTGAGATATATTGATTTGAAATGTGAGCGGATCGCGTACGAACATTTTGGTATGACGTCCAAAAGAATACCTAAAAAAATTATTAAAACGACTTCGTCGTTTCATTTATGATCTGGTTTGTGGTTTCTTTTATAGTATAATGTTCTTATATTTACTTGCGCATACGGCGCCGTATGCGTTCTTCTGCTCCCTCCTTCACAAATTTCTGTGGGTTCTGTCGGTATACACCGTTGCGATACACGCCTTGTGTGTATTTTGACCGTTCTTTAGGGTGTGTTAATTTGGCCGAATATGAACAACCGCTACAACAAAAATAATTAAGAATAAATCCGGCGAGAGTGGTGATCATCAATATCAGGATGATGTCTTGAGACATGATATATTTTAATCATTTTAACGAACAATATAAAAAAATAAAGTATGTGTAAAATATGTGTAAAATATGTGCAAGAACGAAAATTTGAAGGTATTTAATCGAATATTTTTATGACGAACATTGTTCGTTTGATGTCTAAGGAGCTATCAATGTCCATGCGTGTTGACCGACATTCTGAAAATAAGTTTACGGTCCCCCCGCGCATGCCCGTGACTTGGATCCCCGATTGTCGCGTGCGACGTTGCTTCGGATGTAATATTGAATTTTCATTGATGCGTCGCAAACATCATTGCAGATCATGTGGAAGAATTTTTTGCCATTCTTGTTGTAGTTATAGAGTTGCGCCCACCACTTACGGCGAGCGAACATCAGCAAGTCAGCGTATGTGTGCGCCGTGTGCCGAGAACGCTAGACTTTCTAAAGAAACAGAATGGTTAGTCATGGCCCTCTCCGTCATGCCAGTCAGCATGCAAGAACTATTTGGCCTTCGTGTTTTGGACAAGAAATGGAATTTTGCTACAAATTGTCTGATTTCATATTTCAGGGGACTTCAATATAAATTATCAACGCATAAGTATTCTAGATTGGAAAAAAATTTCTTGTGGACCCACTTTAAAGAATTTCAAGGACATGTTCCGTGGCAAATACACGCGATTATTAGCTGTAAAGATAAGGCAGATTGGCACAAAAAAATGTCTGCGCCAAATTTCGTAACAAAGCGCACGTGCAGGTCCATGCTGTGTTCAAGGACATGCCAACCCGTCATGTCGATTTCTGATATCATTCGGCTTGGAATCACGGGAACATTAAAAGCAGAGCCTCTCCAAAATTGGGTCATCGTATCTTGGAAACATATCCAAGAAAATGTACATATTAAGATGATGTTTTGGTGGGTTTTTTTGGCATGTAAATACGAAAAATTATTCAAACATGGTCTTTTAAGGATGGCGGTCCTTTCCATTGATCTCACTTACTCGGTCTGGTTTGAATGTGAATTGCAGAAATCTCCACAAACGTTTAAATTGCTACAACGCGTGCAAAAAAATATTAAAGTTTCTAATTCCATAAAAACAGACATAATAAAATCGAAAAAACTATGCGAATTGCTCATAAAATTAGCCAGGTCGCCGAGTCAGCACAGCGTAACTATGTTTTTTACGACGTATGGCGCCACTAGATTGCCTTGGGCTCCGAAATATATAGTAACGGATATACTGAATTTTAAACGTCTAAATTCTGCCTCATCCCCCATGCGATGCACTCTGCTGTTATTGGATGGACATTGCGTACAAATATTAATCAAAAACGAAGACGTGCGCACGGATAGACTCGCCATGAACATTTCTTATTGGATCGCAAATCTAACGTCTGGCATTGTCATGCCCATCTATAAAGTATTCCCACTGTCATTGTCGGTTGGAATCGTCGAAATGATTCCTGAGGCCGCGACGCTGTACGACATACGAAAGATCTCGACCCTACTCAACTTTACCATGACAAACTGTCCCGAATTAAAAACAAAAACACTTCGAGAAAGAATGATCTCGTCTTCTGCCGGGGCATGTCTACTCGCGTTTACCATGGGGCTGGGCGACAGACATTTAGAAAATATACTGGTGACCAAAACAGGATACCTCGTACACGTAGATTTTGGATACGTTTTGGGTGATGACCCAAAACACGCCGCAACGCCCATGAGAATCACGGAAGACATGGTAGATGCCATGGGTGGAAAAAACTCCAAAACGTACGAGTCATTCATAGACAGAACGCAAAAAGGATACGCGACCATGCGATTACATGCTGACTTTTGGTACCATTTACTCGCTTCCGAATATTATATCTTTCAAGATTACTCCAGACACACGAAAAGAATAAGAGAACATGTACTAGACAGATTTGTTCCAGGCGAATGGCAATCAGAAGCTTCGTTGCACATAAAAACGGTCGTTCGCTCAGCATCTCAAACCACATGGATGCAGAAATTCTCTGATTTCACACACTCGGCTTCCGTCAGTTTGGACGAAATATTAAGAGCACAAAGAGAGTTCTGAATCCCAACGGAGAGTTCTGAATCCCAACGGTCTCTTTATTTAAACCATATATAATCACAGTAGTTATCCTTTAAATGTCTAATATGTCAGATAACCCAAATAAAGCACTTGTATGTCTAGAACATCTCCTATATGAAATACCCGCCAAAACTCTGCACAACATTGCCGCAATACTGGCGCAAAAATACCAAAAACCGGTCACAACTTTTGGAAACGCACAAGGTAATTGGTCATGGCCTGTCGTTGAACATCTACTACGAGAAAGAGGCATGAAATGCACAAAAGCTTCCGACGGAACACGGTGGCTCATAGATAGCCCAACCTATCTGAAACAATCCGACGGGTTTGTAGGATTCATAGACAGTGACAATCTAGACGCGTGGACATATACATCAAACACCTGGACCGGTTTAAACGGCCCACTCTCACAAGAACATGCATATACACTCTTTCAAAAAGCAAACACAATGGCCATACATAAAATGTGGACGCCATTGCAACCTTTTTACGACAAGGGAGTCGCATTTCATATTACAACGGATGGATCAAATTGGACGAGACACGAATGCCAGCCCAGTTCACTCTGGAGACCGGAAACGGTCTCGTACGAAAAAAGAGACGCGGCGGTCAAATCTTTCATGAGAGCGCATAAAAAAAGCCCCATACTCATGTCAAACAGCAAAGAAATGGTAGTTTGCCGACCTTCCAAACAAGGATGGAAAACAACCCCCGTACTATCCTACGAAAGCTTACATCTAGAAGATGCCGGTCAACAAGTAGCAGAAACATTAGCAGATAAATTAGTCTCCAAAATATCAAAAGAAGGAGGATGGTGCGTCATGGCGCATGCACTATTCAGTGCATATCACTATCTAGGAGGCTCGTTAAGACAACATGATTGCTCGACATTGACACAAGAAGAGAGAGATATCCTAGAAAAATATGCAAATGGGTTGTATAAAAGACGTGACGACAATACAATACAATGAATGATTCAACAGACATTGATTTCTTTAAATCTTTAAACAGAACGTCCATCAAACGAAAATACACACTAACCACCATTGACGTGTACAAAAACAATGCAACCGTTGTTGTGGCACCATCTGGAAAGAAATACTGGCTCAAACTGTTTCGTTCCAATGCCACCACAATACAACGAGAATATGATATGATGACAGAGGCCGCAAAACTAGGTGTGGCGCCAAATACCATCATGATCAACTCGGACCATAACTTTTTTGTCACAGAATTCGTTCAAAATCAACTTCTAGAACATTTGCATGGACAAAAAAAAGTACCCTTTGAACTCCAGGCACAAATCTATTGTCTATGTGCCCGCCTAGATGCAGCGGGCGTTTTTCATTTTTATGGAGACCCCACATCCATACGCATATCAGACTCAAATAGACTGTACATTACCGCATATGAATACAGCAAACCACTAGAACATGCCGACAAAAATATGAAAATTACTTTATGGAAATTCACCAGACAATTCAGGCGTCACAAACTTAAGTGCGAAGGACTGTATATTATGTATAATGAATTCATATCCGATGGAATAAATGAAGCCGTCGTTGCTTTAGGCGATGAAGTTATACCGAAGAGACCCACATTTACACCAATCGACAATGCCCCAGTGGTAAAAATACCCATGCAACCGCCGAGGGCGCGACAAATGACCAAGCCGAAAGCCAGAGGACCACCCAGAGGCGTACCTAGAGGACCACCCAGAGGCGTACCTAGAGGCGTACCTAGAGGCGTACCTAGAGGCGTACCTAGAGGCGTACCCAGAGGCGTACCCAGAGGAGGAAGACCTAGAGGCGTACCCAGAGGAGGAAGACCTAGACCCAGAGGACCCAGAGGAGGAAGACCTAGACCCAGAGGACCCAGAGGAGGAAGACCTAGACCCAGAGGACCCAGAGGACCCAGAGGAGGGCCCAGAGGAGGCCCTAGACCTCCCAGAACATTCCGCGTGAGTAATATCGCAGATGTCTCTGAAACGGTGTACGAAAAATCAGAGGAGGAATTAGAATGTTGCAATTTCAATGACCTTACAGTGCGTCTGGCGCCCAAAAAAAAATCAGCTCCCACTGCAAAAACAATGACCAAGCCTAAAAAAACAACATATTTTCAATTAAACACGGGCGAACAAGCCGTTCTTAAAAAATTCGTCAAGTCAAGACGAGCAAATTCATTAGAACTATTGCGCGAACTCAGTTTTAGGGGTCTAGCAGTGAACAGACTTACCATTCTAGCAGTTTTTAGAAAATTATATGCACAATTGACGACAATGCCGCCTGAAAAACGCAAAGAAATGGAAAAAAGCGGTACTTCTGAAGCGGTTGTACTCGCCTTGCGTTTGGCCGAATTTCCTTTACTAAATCAAAGAATAGACGTATTGTCTTTTAAGACAATGTTCCGTTCCGAATATGATGACCTCAACGACGCTACCGACATTATTACACAAACTGGAACCGCAATTGCTCATTCAAAATCTTTAAAACAATTGCTTCAGATCATTGTTCAAGCAATCAACCAACGTTTAAAAGATTTCGCGTCGGACGAAAAGGTCGATTTCGACGAGTACGAACGAAAAGGAGTTCCAATGCATGATATTTTAGTTTTTATGGGGAACAATGCCGCGACAATGCAGATCATAGCAGAAAAAATTTTGGAAAAAAATCTGACGATTTCAAAGATGACCATCATGGGCATGGACGAGGCGAATAATATTTCAATTCCAGAGCGCATTTTACAACCTTTGAAGCGATTGAAGAAGCAATTCAACAATATCCGCGTCTTTGAAGAAGATTTGGACATTGGGGAATATATTGTTGACACGAACGGCAAAATGAACACATTGCAATCGTCGGTCGATGAAATGGAAGCCCAGTTACGCTCAGCCAGTCGTTATTTATGTGAAGAGGGCGAATGGGCAGATATTAAATCGGGTTTAAAAAAATTTACCATTTTGACTATGGTAGATACTTTTATGAAAGAATGGCACGCGACCGTCTCCAAAGTCAAGAAAAACTTGCAGAAAAATGCCAGAAAGGGCGAAAAGACGATGAAAAAATTGATCAAGGCTACCACCAAAGATCGGCGACGTTCATTGGCAACGGCGTCCTCTGCTGAAGAATGGGACTCTGATTGATTTCATGCAATAACTATATAAGTTTATCCAAAATGTTTATATGCATGACTTTTTGATAGGCGGTGTCATTGGTTTTGTACAGGCTGTTAAGAATTGAGTGAGCAAGGTTTTAGAGTTACTACTGATTAAGCGACTTTACAACCTTCATCCTGATAGAAAATGTGATTCTTGATTTAGTTTTTTCAATGTATATATTTGTTAATGTCACTACTTTCCCGGTTTTTTCGATAGCGCCAATTGATTATGCGTTTGATGTCGGTAAAATAAGACGCCAAACTCTAACAGAAGTCCCGTTGCATTTTAAAGGAGTTACACTTAAACGTCCATTTTCCTTGGACGAGATTCCGTTGGACTTTTTTGACAGCCCTGCGCTTCCCCTGCGCTTCCAGAAGACATTTGTGTTTAATCGTCCAAGGAAAATGGCGGGGCGCCTGCAGCCTCAGCGCCTGCAGCCTCAGCGCCTGGCTCGAACGACGGTGACCAACATCCCATAGTCGCTGGTTCTTGTAACCATTGATTCCAGCAATCTTCCGAGCAAAAATAAAAGAAATGTTTATTGTAGTTCACTTTTTTCCATTTGGAAACATCGTTTGTATCGTGAATGCAGGCAAAGTTTCTACAGTCGATCCGCCTCAACTCTTTGCTAACGAATGGCTCTGGAGTATCTGGGCGTTTTTTTGGAGCCGACGCACGCTGAGGCGTTTTTCTTTGTAGTGAATTGTAACAAAATTCATAAAAAGCATTCATATTTTTTTATAAAGTACTATGTATATATTAAAAAGCCAGTGAGACGGGACCGCTGTCGCCTGCTGTAGTTCCAACGCTTTGATGCTTTCTTGTAGCTTTTTTATTATAATAATAAAAAGCGGCCGTTGACAGAAATACAGACCCCAATGAAACCAGAGGCGTATACCCGATAAAAGACGCAATAACTGAAATGATGAGAATGTTAAGGGCGGAAAATGAGGCCCATCTGCCAAATCCGAATACAAATGCCATTATAGTATACCATGTCCCAAAAGCTACAAAGTCCCAATGCGAATCTTCTGGGAAATATTGGAACGTTATGGTGGGACCCGACAGCAAAAAAACGTGTAAAAAAGGGACGACAACACTATACCAAGTGTTATTGAATTTTGCATGGTGAAGAAAAGCCCCCTTGGGAGCTTTTTTTGGAACAGTTATGTCCAAAATTTTGATGGACGCATAACCCAAAAGACCCATGATAATGTCACACACAAGACCGTCTGCTAGCGATATTTCTGCCCAGTATCCGAAACCAGGCATCTGAGAGATTAAAAACTCAAAAGATTCAAATAAATAAATAATGGAGAGCAATTTCCAAATATTTTGTGTGTATATGCCGACAATTGCAGGTACGAATATATGGATAGTGGGCCATGCAGTACCTTCTTTGACAACATCGCCCCATGACATTTAAAGATTTCATATATTCATAGTCTCTTTAAATAGCTTCGATTTATTAATCACCATTTAAATATATTTCTGCTATTTCATCTATCGTAAATGTTTTACCATCTCTCTGGCTCAGATACGTGTTCTTTTCAGCCAAGTATTTCATTAGGTCATGAGTTGTTTTAAATCCCGCTCTAGTTTCAACGTTGCCATACGTCAAAAGTTTAACAAACATATCCATGGAGAATGCAATCATGAGTCCACGTTCATTTTCAATGGTTTCAATGATGGTGCCAGTAATTGGTATTCGTATGTATAGCATTTCTATGGCACAGTCCAAGGAACAGATAAATTTATTTCTCAGAAAGTGCAGATCTTTGTCAATTTGACAAGCGGATGAGCGACCGTTAAAGAAATAAGAGGCTATTCTACAACACTGTTCTTGCGTTGGCTTGCATATCTTCATTTTTTCGCCTATCATTTTTATTTGTTCTGCTCTTTTGTGCCAGTTGTACAAATTTGGATATAGACCGTTGAAATGAATGTCCCCCGAATTATAGGCAAACATGATCGGCCGTTCACCAAACCCTTCTTCCAGACAATCGTCGGGGAAAATCTGCCACTTTCCATCCGTCTGTAAGATGCAGATGGCAATGCCAAGTACAGTCGAGCAAGCGGCGTAATCGGGAGAGTCTGCGTAACCTCGAGCACCCGTGCCCATCAGTTTTCTCGCACATAACAGACCATGCGCTTGAGATTCAGCGGCGTGTGACGTTGCATCTTCCGAAGGTTCTTGCTCACGACCATATTTATAAATGGGAGTTTTTTGGCAGAATTTTTGCGCGACTCTGCGGAGATAATATATCTCAGGAAAGACGTCTGTTTCTTCTGACAACCGTTCGCGTATTTTAAGAAAGTGACGGACCTCTTCTTCGGTATACAGTCGCGCTTTTTTCAAGAATCTGTCCAAGACTCTGAAAAAACAATGCCCGTCACCCTCAGACCAATGTTCAGTGAAATGTCTTTTGGACAAAGCCTGAAGATCCTGATGGCCAAATATACCGTCGCCATCAAGGTCAAAACATCGCGCGTTAAACGTCACTGTGGGCGCCGGGAACACACTGGACGTTTTTAGGCGCCTCACGCGCAATCTTTTTGGGTGAATACTTTGACGAGCTGACGACATGTTATAAAACAAACAACTCTATTTATATCTGATTATCGACTAGTATCATCTTTGTGATCTTGACAACGTGGACATACGGGTACCGGGTGATTGGGGCGGTGTCTTCCAAAGCAAAACGTACCTAGGCTGAGAGACGACGTCCGCCGCCGCCTATGCCTGGGAACTTTGGAATGGGCAAAGAAATTGATTTTGTCGCACCGCCACCCGAATGGCAGAAAAACACACCAGGCATTTGCCAGAGGCCAGTACCTATATCCCTGACTATCTTAAACTGTGTTCAAATAGGATCAATATATTGATTTATTTAAATCAATGACAAAATATTTTAAAACTTGGATTAAAACTTGGATGACAACGCTAAAAACAAAATATTTTAACGATCAATTTTAACGAGCAATTTTAACGAGCAATTTTAAAACTTTTTAATCATGAACAAACTGCATACGATCCATCACATGATTTTGATGATGCTGAAATTAACTGATTTTTCACAATGATAGTACAGAGGCAGCAGCAGCAGCAGCAGAAGAGGTAGCTAGCAACATCAGTGGTGGTGGTATACTTTCAATTGCAGCGGAGGGGGGAGTGGATTGGACAACTGTAACGGTACAGTACTTGGAGAAGGTGCCACTGGAGCAGGCAATTGCACTGCGAGGGAGGCAGTTGATACTACGTGCACTCAAGTGATGACAGGTGGTGTGTGTGCCGAATCGACCTGTGGAGCATCAAATACTATGGATTACGGTGCTTGTGCCGACATCGACGACTGCGTCGGGGACCCATGCGGACAAGGCACCTGCTCCGATACGGGCGCCAACTCGTACGAATGTGCATGCCATAGTGGCTACACCTTCGCTGGCGGCACCTGTATCGACAGATGTGCCGGGGACAACTGTGAAACAAATGTGGTGGTCGATGTCGGCACAATCCTCACGCTGAGCGCAGGGACAGTATCCGGTGCCACAACGTCCCAAGACGCCGTTCGTTCGCCCTCTCCCTTTGCAGCTTCTTCCTCCGTTGGGGCGGTCGATATAAAAGTTATCGCTTTTGGTGGTGCCGGTTAATGTGACTGGCCCGCCCTTATACTTTGCAGGTGTTAGTATAAGAGTCCCAACTGTTTCGATGGAATGCAAGCAGTGGCCACATATTTGGCGATCTCATTTTGTGGTCCTGTGTTTAAGAGTATGGGTATTGTTGGCAAAGATATGCACAAACCGGAGTTGAAAGAGTTGCCAGAAGCGATGGGTCTGATTGCTGGCATTGTTTTGTTGGCATTTTTGCCATGTGACGCGACGTTATACTTAACACTTGTGGGGTTATGGATCGGTGCTATGGACGATATGTTTGACATTCGTTGGAGATATAAGATTTTGTTTTCTGCTGCGGGTTATCTTTTTTTTATGGCCGAAAGTAATACCTCTGTGAATATTTTCGGCTATCTGTTCGATTTGGGTGTCGGATATCATGTATACATGATACTTTGGTGTATATGGTGCGGAAATGCTGTTAATATATATGCTGGGATAAATGGCATCGAAGTTGGTCAAACGTTTGTGATTGCTATCGGCCTGCTTTTTTTTTCATCTTCAATGGACGCGCTTATTAGTTATATTTTGGTGTCTGGCGCTCTCCTGATCCACAATTGGTATCCAGCCTCCGTTTTTGTGGGTGATTCGTGGTGTTATTTAAGCGGTATGTTTTTTGTGGCAGTGGCCAGACATGAAACAGAGCAGCTTGCCATGCTTATGTGGCCCCAAATAGTGAATACATTTCTTTCAATTCCTGAATTAATTGGTCTAAGGGAGTGTCCTCGTCACCGTATGCCGAAATATGATTCTAAAACCGACTGTCTGTATCATTCTGGAAAGGGTACTTTAATGAACATGATTCTTTGGGTGTGGGGTCCTATGCACGAACAGACGCTTTGTCAGGTATTGTTGTTGGTCCAAAGTTCTGGGATATTGTTGGCGTTTTTGATTTAGCCGTGCCCGACCCTTGGCACTCTGAACATTCACACCACTGTTTGTTTATATTTTGACATAAATAACACCTTCTTCTAATACAATGTCCACAAAAGTATTCTGAACGAACCAGGCCGTATCATGAAATACTATCGACTTTGTATGAGTTGCAGAATTTGCATGTTGGAGTCGAGAAAACAAATTAAAAATCTTTTGTGATATCAAAATCTATACATTTTTTTGTATCTTCATATCCTCCCACAAACCCGCCATCATAAAACACCATCGGAAATGTACGATATTCCTTACCAATTCTTTTCGCCATTTCCTTCAAAAAGGCATCCTTGTCAGTCTTTAAATATTCGTCGCAATGGATGAACAATCCGTCGGGGATCATCTCTTTGGTACGGCGACACCAACCACACTCAGATTTAGTGTACACCGTATACCCGCTCGACTGTAACGAGGGGATGTCCATATTATTAACGGCTCGCGTCTCTTTTATATTCGATTTGAACAAAATATGACAGTATTTAAACTCCCTTACTCCGGTCAAATGTCTGGAAGAATTGTTGTCGATAATGCTCGCTTATACGCGGACGCCGAAAACAGGCAAGCCGTTCGTCATTTGTACCAAGTTTCTTAGCGAATCTGGCCAATCCGGGCGTATTTGTAGACTTTGCTGAAGGACACGTACTTCTTCAAAAGCTTGATAGATTACTTGGACAGCTCAAGGGGTTCACATATTATGTTGATGCCACATTGGCGCAAAACTTGCAGGACAAACTGAACACGTTTTGGGAGGCAGGCAAAGTCTGGGAAAAGGAAAACCTTAAAAACTTAAAAGGAAACCCTTCTACGTGTTTTGAAGAGATTGAAAGACGTTCTGGACTCACGTTATTCCGTCCTTCAGAAAGTACATTCAGAACATATGTAAAAAATTAATCGTTTGGCCGCCAACCGAGCTCCCGTTGAAGCCATCTGTTCGTAAACTCGGCCGACCATGACGCGAACCCGTCAACGTGCTGTCTATACCATGTAAAGATGGGGATGTCATCGGGGTGTCCTCCACTTTCGATTTCCGTCAATGTATTTATAATATCTCTCGTGTCTGGAGCACGACTGAATTGTCTATATCCGTATGGATATTCCGGACAGAGACGCCTATAATAATGAATGGCACCGCCAAAAGCTTCGTGACACTTTTTTTGTAACTTTGCGTCATCGGCATACAATGTGCGGAGCTCTTTGTTCAATTCTGATATGCGCTTTTGGTTCTGAACGATGTTTGTCCGCATTTTCATTGCCTTTATCATACACGCATCTGCCTTTTGTTTTTCGGGCCACCGCCGCACAAAACGCCACCACTGTTGAAGTTTGACAGTTTCTGCCTCGATGGTTTCCTCGGGCGATTCGAACGCGTATACAGGGGAATCCATATGTCCATCATAACGGCTGCGCATTTTACTTTTAGGAATCGTAGTCGGAAGAAGAATATCTGGTCCGCCAATAACACAATACGTGTTCTCATATTCAACACCATAGCGGACATTTTTGGGATGAATTAGACGTACCATCTCTTCCCGTTGCCGTGGGTATTGTTGTAACACACTGGTACTATGAGTGACACTATCAAAGTCTTCTTGGAAGTAGTCGTCAGACGAGGAACTCTGATAATCATAGGCCCCTGTATCGTCGTCCGATGGCTGTTCTCTCGAATGCCAGTACTCGGGATGATTTGGATTCAACTGATTTGCATGGTTGTCCCAGTCTGCTTGGCAAGCCATCTTTTTTGTTCTTACTGGCGGACTGCTATAAAAAAACACTTATTCTCTACATTTAGTGTAAAAATTAATCAACCTTTCCTATTATTATATTTATTTTGTATTTGTCTACTTGCCATGTCTGTTCTATGTATTCGGTATTTGCAAAAAACATGGGATCAATAATCATGATTTCTGGTGCCGACCAATAGACCAGAACTTTGCAATCTTCCATTTGATCATCGGCGGCGGAAACCGCAATTCGTTCAAAATCTTCAGTGGTTGGTGGCCAAGACATTTGGAGATGCCGCGAAAACCTTTATACTAATTTGCGGAGCAGGTTATCAGCCTTTTGTTTCTTCTTGAGACGGGCAACTTCCTTCATAAGGGACGCAATACGATCATTTTTGGTCGGTTTTCGCTTGCGCTTGGCACGGGGCTTCCCTACGGGATCGTCGCTGTTCTTAGTAGAGTATTTGGTCCGCGCCGCGAACGTTTTCGCGAACGCATGGCCACAATGCGTGCATTTGAACGCGCGATTGCTTGCAGCACGCTCGTTGCAAGAAGAACACCGCTTGTTACAATTCGCCCGTCCTGCTTTCTTTTTAATTGTTTTTTTCTTACGAAGACCATACGAGGTTTTACAAATATGGCAATCGATGGCATTGTTGCTCAATGCAGGCTTATGGCACGCGCGACACTTCTTGGTTTGACAGTTCGCACTGTTTTGAGGCGGTAGAAAGGCATTACAGAGGGAAGCAAGGGCGGCCACCGCGGAATTCATAGACATGTTTTTGTAATTTTGAGAGTATACTAAATATTTAAATTTTTCAGAACGTACTAAATATTTAGATTTTGCCTAGCCAGCAAAATCTGCTAAAAAACATCACGCCCAATGGTTTAAAAGGATAATTGTGCAAAGGCTTCGTCCATATTTTGCTCTTCCATGGTCGCCACGATGGAAGGCCATAACCTGTCCATTTCAGGCTTCCATTTCTCTCTATCTGTTTGCATACAAATCCAGATGAAATCACACACTTCCTGCACCCATGCGGATGATCTCTCTGAACGACGCACGCGAATTAAGTCCATCACATCTAATTCCGGCACTACTGACCACAAATATACCATGAAATCTTCAGGGCTTTTTGGGGCTGCCTTTTTAAGCAAAGCCCATGGCCCTTTGTAACTCATTTACCTACAGACATTTAGACTTATGTACACCAAAATAAATACATATATGTTGAACATATGTATAAAATACAGGGCGATATCTATAGTACTTTTTTTTTTGTTGTCATTCTCAATTCTCTAAAGCTGAGGGACCCGCCAAATCCATATCACAGAGGCGCAGTCTCTTGCAAAAGCAACGTCTCTATGGCGCGAATACAAATGGAAAGTTTCGCCCCTCTGTTATTTTCGCGCACTGTTCCTATTGGCGTTCCGCGAGCCGCGTTAACAGGACACGACCATTTTTTTCGCGCTGTAATAAAAACCTTTAATGATTGCCATTCGGGCTTTACAGCGGCAATATGCGCCACTGCCTTGTCAACTATGGCGTAGTAATCGCCAGTGATCCAGGCGTGCATTTCATACGGACTAAAATGCCTCCGAAGCTCCCCCGTCAATTGAAGATCAATATCATGCAAACAATACCAGAAAATACCCCAAGAAATTCTTTCAAAGTCGGTGGCGTTCTGATTCGTTTCAGCGTCTTTGGCGGCCATAAACAACGTAAACATGTTCTCCGAGTGTAAAGAGAGGCCTATCATAGTCTTAGAGGCGTAAACTCCACCAATGTCGTACAAAAGGTCGTGGACATGGTCTTGGAATTGTTCTTCAAGGGACATTTTAAAATTACCCTATTTTGTTTTTAAAATAAATAGGTAACAATAAAAAAAAAAGTTAAGGTAGTTGAAATTTAATCTTCTTCGTCTAAACTTTTAAAATATTTTGTTTTTATCTGGTGGACTTTAAAATATTTTGTTTATATTTTATCTATATGCCCCGCATTTTTTACAGTCATAATGCGACCGATGATCTCTAGATTCCCAATCTTTTTCCCACACATGTTCACATTTGGATTGTGTGGTTTTATCTCGTTTTTTTATTTGTCGGTCCAATGACTCCAACTGTTTGTATCTAGCCCAATAATGCCGCCGCAAATTCTCTGTAATTTTTTTATTGTCATCGTCCTCCGAAATCTCGCGCACATATCTGGGAAATGTCTCCGAGTATCCAGCCTCCATATGACATCGGTTCGAGTCCAAGCCTTTTAAAATGGCATTAAAGGCGCGTTCTAGTTCGAGAACCTCGGAGGAGGAAGGATTTTCAAGAGTTTGGAAATGTTGCACCAATGCCCAAGACATTTTTTTTTTATTTTAATGTATTCTAGTTAGAAAACACATATGATAAAACTGTGTCGATATTCATTAAAATACTAAATTCTGAACCTGAGAGTCAACGCCATTTCTTCTGGCCACCATTTGCTAAGCAACCTTTAATTTTTGGAAGTATTTACGTGGCTTTACAGCCAGTGACACAATGTTTAACCCAGGACTCGTCTATATTGCAGGAACAGCTGGGAAAATGGTAGTCACGACCGCAATATCGCCAATTGTTCGATCCACCGTGTCGCTCGTATCCTCTCTTCATTCCTCTGGCTCGGGGACCACGTTACAAGAATGTCTCACCAAACATGACATCACATGTACTTTACAAACTATAGAAGCCACTTGTCTTGCACTTAAATGCGATAAAGAGCCCCTAAAAACAGCCGCAGCGCATGTCGTTTCGTGTGTAGAACAAATACATCAGCTCTTAACTAGAATTGCTGACATTACTGCGAGCCATGCGGCGGGATATATTTCTAGATGGCGCCAACTGAATCTAGATGCCGAAATTACACAACTCGAAAATCTCATGAATATACTACAAAATAGATTTAAATTAATGTGCGACATCAGATCTGTCGTCAATTGAATTCGCATTACATACGCGAAATAAGACCCTCACAATATCGAATACGCAAATAACCGAGTGTTTGATTATGTCCATGAATGAAAGGCTACAAATAGGCGAAAATGTTGTAGTGGAGTGGAAGCCTTATGAATAATGGAAAGA
>Ga0114994_10001835_pt1 | contig 15355 bp, 9 predicted proteins | sample ArcticOcean_MG_C_9_FD_87043 | JGI IMG/M metagenome (GOLD analysis project Ga0114994, IMG submission 87043) | Marine microbial communities from western Arctic Ocean - ArcticOcean_MG_CB2_152 | ecosystem: Environmental > Aquatic > Marine > Oceanic | place: Arctic Ocean: Canada Basin | collected... | reverse complement strand
CTCGTCCTCGACCCAGCGCGCGGCGAGCTGGCGCGCGTCGTACGTGCGGAGCCCAAAGCTCAGCGTCGCGCAGACCGCGGCGCCCCCGAGCGCGACGCCCTCGTGCGGCACAAGCGGCGGCACGTACAGCAGGTCGCCCGGCTCGAGCACGTACGTCGCGTCGGCCCGGAAGTCCGGGAGCGTCCGGCACGTCCCGGCCTCGTCCGACTGGGCCGCCTCGTCTACGTACTCCAGCTGGACGCTCCAGCGCCGGCGGCCGCTCGCTTGCAGGAGGAAGACGTCCGAGCTGTCCACGTGGGCCCCGACGCCGCCGCCCGCCGACGCCACGGACGCCATGACGTCGTCGCGCTTCCACCGCCAGCCGCCGTCCCCGCCCCAGGTCTGGGCGAGGACGGCCGGCCAGAGCCCCGCGAGCGCCGGCAGGCACCGGTCCGCATCATTTATGAGCAGCGACCACGGCGTGTCCTCCGGCAGCGCCGCGAGCTCGTCGACGTCGAAGGGTCCCGCTTTCACGCGCAGCGCGTCGTCCACGAGGCGCGCCGCCACGTCCGGCTCGCACGCCAGCCCCGCCATATCGTCGACGTCGCAGGCGGCGCGCAACGCTTCAATAGTGACGGCGCGCCGGACCACGAGGGGTCGCTTCCGCCAGATCGCGGTCCGGAACGTCTCGCGCCGCGCCGCCAGCGTCGCGGCGTCGTCCGTCGCGTCCCACTCCTCCGCGTCGAGGGTCGCGCGCGCGGCGACGCGCGTCCGCCGCGGGTGACGCGTCGCGAGCGGCGGCGCGAGGCCGGCTGCGACCGTTAAAGACGCGATGAGCGGTGCAATGCGCATTGTGCTTTATCTCCTGGGCTACGGCTCGGCTGGAGCTAGTGCTGCACACCGCGGTACGAAAAGAAGTGTAGTCAATGCCTGTGGTGTTTTCCCAGGCGTGCTGCAACTGTGTAGCGCTACACGCAGCTTGCATAAACTGCATCGTGCAAAACGGGTTCGGGTTCGGGTTTATGAGCGGCGGCGCGAGGCTGCCCAAAAACGCGCTAACGGCGCTTAGACGCTGCCGGACACCCCGCATGGCTCGCCTGCTGCGCGCGCTGGCCGCGGTGTCCATCGCTGCGCATGAAATCAGACTGGATCTCGAGCAGGGGCCCGCTTACCTGACCTTCCAGGCCGACGACGACCTCGAAACGGTGGCTGACGCCTTCGCCGCGCGGCACGACCTCAAGGGTGGCGAGGGGTGTACCGGGAGGGAGTGCGTGGTGCGCATGCTGACGAGCGCGATGCGTCTGGAGATGGGCGACGGCAGTATTGGAGTGAACCGCGTGAGCGTGTCCGGCGTCGAGTACCGGCGGCAGGGGGCCCGGGAGGTGCGGCGCCAAGGGCTAGAACATGCGCCCCCGCCACAGACCGCCGCGCCGGCCGCGCGGCTCGTTCAAGCGCCGTGCGCGCCCCCGTTCTGCGCCTTCGAGTGCGCCACGAGTGATGCGGCGGTGGAGGAGCGCCTGGCGCGCGACTTCATTCAGGACAATCCGGAGTTAAGGGAGTTGATGACGACGTACCCTCCTCGTAGGACGTGCCCGCGCGGCGCCTTGTACCCCATCTTCATCGGCATTCCCCGAAGCGAAGTGGTCCAGTGCGTGCCCCGGAAGCACTACGGGTTTCGGGGCGGCCACCGGTCCAAGTTCGGCGACCGCGCCTACGCCTTCGACTTCAGGGACGAAGCCGAGTACAAGCGCGCCTACCGCGAGGCCTACTTCGGCGCGACTAAAAAGAAGGCCGGCTGGGACTGCATGCGCCATTATGAAATTGTGGCGAGCGGCGCCGTGCCCTTCTTCGACGATGATCCCACTCAAGCTCCGGAGGGGACGCTCGCCTTCTGGCCGCGGAAGCTCCTGCGGGCCCTGCGGACCTGGCCCGGGGTCCATAGTGCTAATTCAACCGTGGACGCGGACTTGCTGGACGCGAGCGGCTACGGGGCGCTCGCGGCGGGCTTGCTGACATACCTCCGCGACCGCCTTACCACGGCTGCTCTTGCAACATACATCCTCGAGACGATGGGCCAGGCGGACGCGCGCAAAGTGTTGATCTTGTCGGCCCACCCGGCGCCCGACTTCCTGCGGGAGTTCGTGGTCCACGGGTTTCGGGAGATCCTTGGCATTGATGCAGTGGATTTTATCAAGCCCCAGCACCTCTACGAACCGAGCGCGGAGGCGCCGTGGGACCACGCGCAACGCAAGGACCTGTACGGCAACGGCTTCACCTACGCGTACCGGCTGCGGGACGACCCCCGCGTCGACCGCTCCGACGTCGCGGCCAAGATCAATGCCCACTTCTTCGACGTCGTGGTCTACGCCTCGGTGCACCGGGGGCTGCCCTACTTCGACGCGGTGCGGGGGCACTACGGGCCCGGCGAAATCGCCTTCGTCGACGGCGAGGACGAGCACGGCTGGTCGAACTTCTCGGCCGCGCTGCCGGAAATGGGCCACTACTTCATGCGCGAGCTGCCGGACGGGTGCCCGCCGGAGGTCGAGGTGGAGGGGGGGTTCTTCGCTTCTAGCGGGTATTTGGTGTTGTGAGCTTGGGTGCATGTGCTGTGAGTGTTGTGTGTGGCTGCTTATTGCGACTAGCCCCACTAGTACCGAGCTTATGAAAACCCGTGCGAAACCCGAATTTGGGCTCTTGACCGCTCCGCTCGGCGAGGAAACCTGGTGTGCCACTCTGGCGCATCGATCAGCGACACCTTTGGCTCTTCTCGCTCCGTGAGCATCTCTTAGCCGCGACAGACATCCTCTGCCGAGTCGGCCCTCGGGTCACTGAAGCCGTCACTTTTGCTCTAAAGCGCTACAGCGATGGCAGACCTAGATGCGCTGCGCGCCTTATTAGACAAATCCGACGACGAGAACGAAGGCCCGATGTTTGCCGCGCTCCCGGTCGATGTCTTGACCGTGATCGCAAGCTACATCATGTTCGAGTTTGAGGCAGGGCATGTTTCCGAGATAGGATGGTTTCTGCGGTATTCGGCGAGCGTCGGTACTTTTTCCATGTTACAGCTGAGCAAGTCAGACAACCGATTTAACGGAGACGGTGGTGAAGTGATTCCAGGGCTTGCTGTGGCGTTGGTTGGGGTCGCGGCTCTCACGCACTTCGAATTTGGGTTCCTTTTGATAGCAAGTTGTTGTGCGACTCTTGCGCTTGGATTATTTATCCCACATACGCGCCTTCCCTCATTTGTATCATCCAGCGCAGTCGCAGCGGTACGTCGCCTCCAGATGGGCACACGTGGCCCAGCCATTCATTTCGTCGCAGGTCTGGTTGTAGCAGGCTGCCTAAACTATTTTAATGTTTAAACACAACACACTTAATACAACGGCACACTATCAAACTGCGCCTCGTCCGGCGACACACGCTCGGCCGCGACCGTCGCCGCATCTAGTAAGGGAGGCGGTGGCGTCGCCGCGGCGCGCAGCGGTGTCGAGCCGGTGCGAAAGCGCTCGGCGATCGTGGGCTCTGCCCTGGTCTGCGAGGCCGCGTCCGAGAGCGTCGCGCGCCGCTTGTCGTCGACGCCCTCCATCAATTGCCGCAGCTGCGCCGTCACGCGCAGGCAGATCTCCGACGCGTCGTCCACGTCGCCCTGGGCGTGCGCGTGGACGCGCAGGGCGTCCTCGAGGTGGCGCCGCGCTATGGCCAATGCGCGCTCGACCTTCTCCGCGCCGCGCTGGGCGGACTTCAGGCGCCTCGAGCACGTGGCCGTCGCCGCTCGCGCTATAGCTAGAGCGCCCGCGAGGGGCGTCGCGGGCGGCACTTGTGGCGTCGACGGCGACCGCAGGAACGAGAAAAGGCCCCGCCGGGCACTTAATGGTGCGGACTGCGCGCGGCGTATCGCTGGCGTGCGCGGCGGCGTCCGACCATTTTGTCGCGCCGCCGCCAGTAAGGTCCGCGGCTGGTCGCCGAGCACGTCGTCAAAAACGTCGATCGCGTCCGCCTCGTAGCGCCGCTTCTCGTCGACCAAAATGCCGACCGCGGCCTTGCGCGTGGCCACGACGGCCTTGGTCTCTGCACTTCGGTCCAGCGCCGCGCGCCGCGCCCGGCTCGCCCGCTCCACGCGGGCCATCAAGGCCTTCGCGTCCCTTTTGGCCGTGTCGTGGAGCGCCCCGAGTCGCGCGCGCACGTCCACGCCGCCCCCACCGTCCAGATCCCGCCGCGGCCGCTGGACCGACTTTTCTTCATTCGCCTTCAGCGCGCCCCTTTCCTCCACGACCGCGAAGCCGTGCCGGGCGGCCAACGCGGCGAGCGACGCGCGCGTGACCTTGAACGTCGCCGCGAGCCTTAGCACGCCGGCGACGCCGCCGACGCGTTCTACCGCCGCGTCCCTCAAGTTATCGCGATCCCGCAGATACTTTCCGCACGCGTCCGGCGCCCTGCCTAATAAATTGTCTCTGATAATAGCTAGTAGCGCCAGGGCGATCCTATGCATGGCCTTCCAGCCGTCCCTAAACAGGGCGTCGAACAGCGCCGGGAGCCAGGCCGCGTCCACAACGTACGCAAATAAAGTGAGGTACCACTGGGCCGCGAGCTGCTGCGGCGCCAGGCCGCTCCGCTTCAGGTGCGCGCGTAATTTGGGCAGGTGTTGCTGGCAGAGCTGATCTAGCTGAAATGCCCGCATCTGCAAGGACGGCATGCCCGGCCGCCAGAGCTCGCTCAGCTCCAGGCGCGAATCCTTGGTCTGCCGGGGCGCCGCAGGGCCGTGCGCCAAGGCGTGGCAGAGCCAGAAGGCGCGCCGTTGCGCGCGCCGCTGCTCGACCGGCGACAGGGCGACGTCCGCCGCGTCGTCGAGCGAGCCGTTGCGCGCGAAGGTCTCCAGGAGCGCGCCGCAGACCAGATTCATGCCTTGGCAGTAGCCCGTCTCGGGCGACGCCGCGGCGAGCGCCACGAGGACGTCCGCGAGCAGATCTCGGCCCGGTCCGTCAGCGGTGAAGAAGGGTCTCCGGGCGAAGGTCCGGCGCACGTCTCTGACGATGGTGCCTTCCACACCCGTCGTCTTCAACCGAGCGCACCCGCCGTTCCCGTCCAACAGCCCGGCGCACGACTCGAAGAAGCCGCCGCCGTGCGTCGTGCGTCGAGCCAGCGCGCGCTTCTTGTCCGCGTCGACACGGGCGGCCTCGGCCCAGAAATTCGCGCGGCTCCGCGGCTGGACGCGCGACCGTAAAGCCACGCCGGGCGCGCCGAAGCGTCTCGCGTGCTCGCGGGAGCAGCGCTGTAACGCTATCACGTCCTCGAGGTAGAGGAATGCGGCTAGCTTTGGGGCGGCCTCGGCGCTTGCGATGGTGGTGGCTGCACTCATTTTTCCTCTGCGTGCTCTGTGTCGTTTTTTAGTGCTCGTCGTCTGTGCATGGACCCGGCGGGCTGCGGCAGCCGCAGGCTTAAGTATGATACGCGCGGCGGGCGTTTTTCCGGTGCACTGAGTTTTTTTGGCCTCGTTATGTGCGGGTTTTTGAGACGGGTTTTGCGCGGCCGCTATTACATTAAACGAGTTTTCAGCGCGTACCGTGGGCTAGCAGGCGTAAGCGCGCGACGAGGCGCTCTGTGTTAGGCTCCAGACGAGATCGACGCAGGAAAAGCGCTCAAAACGGCCGGAGAGGGTGACGATTTGACAAAACTGATTTTAGAGCGAGAGGGCCCATGGAAGAAATACCTACGGTAACGGAGGTAGCGCTGCAACAGTTGCTCGACGAACGCGACATTATCGCTGTGGTCACGCGCTACTGCCGGGCGCTCGACACGAAGGATTGGGAGGAGCTACGCGGCGTATTTCTCGCGGACGCGACCGCAGATCTGTGGGGGTCGACGGGGGGAACACTGACGGGGATCGACGCGATCATTGACCGGGTTCGTCGCGCGCTCGAGCCCCTTGAGATCACCCAGCACCTGGTGGGAAACCACGAGGTCGTCTTCGGCGGGAATACCGCGACCCACCTATGCTACCTTCAAGCGATGCACGTTCGCGAGATGCCCGACGACAGCCCGAACCTCATGTTCGCCGGCCGGTACGTAGACCAATTTGAACGCACGGAGGTCGGCTGGCGCATCAAACACCGCACGCTCCATGCCATGTGGACCGAAGGCAACCTCGCCGTCTTCGACGACTAACCTTCCCCGCCGTCCCACTCTCTCCACGTCCATCGTCCACTCTCTGGTGATCTTTAAGATATCACTCTTAAAATGGCAAAACAGCTCGACATCGTCAAAACGGGTTTCTCAATGGGCGGGTGCAGCAGCGCAAAATCGCTCGCATCGATGGCATTGCGCACTGACACGGCTGCAATATAAAGCAACGTCACAGCAGCGATCGATGCCATCCATGGCCCTCGTCGTGCGGCGCCGAGCCGCTCTCCTAGCGGTGTGTGCCGTACGAGCGCTCTCCACGAGCAGCGACCGCCTAAAACAGCTCGGCAGGCACGCATCGATCGAGATCGCGCCCAAGCAAGCGGCAACTTATGCAAAGCTGTCAAAGGAGCGACCGACGGCGCCGCGCACCGTGTTCGTGAACTTCGTCAATACGGACGAGGAGCACTTCGCGGCCGTCGAGGAGGCCTGCGCCGTGTTACGCGAGGCGGGCCTCGACCCGATCCCGCACGTGCCGGCGAGCCGCGTCAAAAACGAACCGGTGAAGCGGTTGCGGGCGCTGCGCGACGCCGGCGCCGCCTCCGCCTTGATCATCGCGGGCAACGACTGGACCGACATCTGCGCGCGGGTGGACGACGTCGCGGCGTGCGCCGCCGCGCTTTTAGGGCTCAGACCGCTCTTCGCGGGCTTCCCCGAGGGCCACCCCTACGTTGACCGCGGCTCGGCGCGGCTCGCGAAGAAGCTGCGGGCGCACGGCGGGAGCGTCGTCTCCCAGTTCTGCCAGGACCTGCCCGCGCACCTGGCGCCCTGGCTCGACGCGACGCGGGGCGACGCGGAGAGCATTTTCGTGGGGGTCCCGGGGCCCGCGCCGCGGGAGAAGCTGCGCCGGTTCTACGACCTCTGCGGCGTCGGGCCGGGTGCCGCCATCGAGGCGGCAGCGGACGAGGACTTCGATGGCGACGTCGTGGCGCCGACGCGGGACGTCGACGCCCTCGCCGCGTATCTGGAGGCCCACGCCGTCGACGACGCGTCGGTGCGCCTCCATTTGTACCCGTGCGGCGGCGTCGACCGGTGCCTCGCCTACGTGGAGCGGCTGTGTAGTGGCTATAGTAGCTAGTTTGTACAGATTAGATCGTGCGGGAGCCCATGGAGATGTTGGCGAAGAACTCCTGCCGCGTGCGGAAGTCGGAGCGGAAGCTCCCCAACACCGCAGAGGTGACCGTCGTCGACCCGGCCGCGCGCACGCCGCGCATGCACATGCACATGTGCGAGCACTCCACGACCACGCCGACGCCGAGCGGCTCGCAGGCGTCCTGCACGGCCTGGGCGATCTGCTGCGTGAGCCGCTCCTGGACCTGGAGCCGGCGCGCGTACATCTCGGCGATGCGCGCGAGCTTGGACAGGCCCAGGACCCTGCCGTTGGGCACATAGGCGATGTGGCACCTGCCGTGGAAGGGCACGACGTGGTGCTCGCACAGCGAGTAGAGCGCGATGTCCCGCACGACGACCATCTCCGAGTACGTCTCCTCGAAGACGGCGCCGTTCAAGACCTCGTCCAGGCGCCGGGCGTAGCCCGACGTGCAGTCCACCAGCAGCTGCGCGAGGCGCGTGGGCGTCCGCTGCAGCCCCGGCCGGCCCGGGTCCTCGCCCAGGGCCTCGATGATCGTGGAGACGGCCCCCGCGATCTTCTGGACCCGCGCCTCGTCGCCGCCCGCGCGCCGCGACAGCTCGCAGGGCGTCGGCGGCTGGTCCGCGACCGACCGCGTGCGCGAGCGCTTGGGCTGGTGCGCGGCCCCGGTGTCGTCCGTGGCGTCGTCGGCGCCCTTCTTGGGCGGGCGGCACATTGGTTTTCACCGGTCGCTAGGAGTTGGGTGGCTGCTTAAGCGTTGTGTTTCGCGTCGATGGATGAGCGTATCGCAGGGCAATTTTGAGCTGGTTGAACGCCAGTGCTTTGCGAAGAGCTGGGGCCGTTTCAGGGCGTTCTGGAGTGCCGAAAATACTGCTGACAGCACACAATATCACAGGAGCAGTGAACACCAAGCGGGAATTGCACAGCAAGTCCACGAGAGCGCGCAAATGAGGCGTCGGTGGACTCGCGATACAGTAAGGTACGGGTTTTTATAACGTACGGGTGCAAGCCATAAGCGCACTCTCCCTTACAAGGAGGCACCAAGCTTCATTCATTCATCACAACAATTTTACTACTAGAACGACGGATCTGGAATGCGCGCATGGTGGTGGCGGCGCGAGGGCGGCGTGCTTGACGCCGCCGGAGCGCCACCGCGGTACATACTCCCGAGCGCCACGACCTCATCGGGCGGCGGCGGAGGCCGATTGGGCTTCCGCCCGAGCGCCAGGAGGTCGGGCGGCGGCGGTGGCCCCTGCGCGATACCGCGCCGCCGGGGCGCCTTCTTCGCGGACAACTGGAACGTGGGAGGCGCGTCGGCGGCCACTCGGTCGGCGAGGTACCCGAAACGCGGGGGGTCGGCGGCGGCGCGGTCGGAGAGGCCCCGCGCCAGCGCGCCGCCGTCGTCCGGCTCCAGGCGGTAGAGGCGCCCGAAGGCCGACCCGTGCTGCTCCGCCGCGCCGATCACGTCGACGACGAAGCCGCACGCTTTATTTGGGAACGGCCGCAGCGCGCGCCCGACCTGCTGCACGAAGAGCGCCGTGGACTGCGTCGGCCGCACCAGGATCACCGCGCTCAGCGACGGCTCGTCGAAGCCTTCGGCCAGGAGCGACGCGTTCGCGACCACTTCGACGACGCCCGCCCGCAGCTCCGCCAGGATTCGCCGCCGCGCCTTCTCCGACGTATTCCCATCCAGGTGCTCCGCCCGCACGCCGGCGCCGCGCAACGCGTCGACGAGCAGCCGCGACCGCCGGATGTCCCGGCAGAACGCCACAGCCGTCTTCGCGCCCGCGCGTTGCGCCCGCAACCACAGCCGCGTCGCCAGGCTCGCCTCCGTCGCGTCCTCGTCGGCGCCCCGCGCCTCGACGCGGTCCTGCGGCGTCGACGCGACCACCTTCGGCGGGGCCAGCGCCTTCAGCGCCACGAGCTCCTGCACCGTGGGCCCGCGCGCGGCCGACGAGAACGCGGAACCCAGCACCGCGTCGCGGGCCAGGCGGAACGGCGTCGCCGTCAGGCCCAGCACTTTGCAAGCGGAATTCGTCTTGAGGCCCTCGAACAGGAGTGCGAGGTACGTGTCGGCCGCCGCGCCGTGGGCCTCGTCCAAAATAACGCATTTCACGGTGTCGAAGGGCCGCTTCAGGGCGCCCGACGCGCGCAGCCCCTGAATCGTCGCCACATACACCGTCGGCCGGTCGTCCGCCAGGGCGTTGAGGTGCGGCGTGTCCTTGCCCCACTCGACCACGGTGCAGTAGTCCCGCAGCGCGTCCTGCGCCTGGAGCGCGAGCACGGTCCGGTTCACCACGAATAAAGCGGGGCTCCCGGAGCAGTTGCGCTCGAGGAAGGCCGCCGCGACGCGCGTCTTGCCGCCGCCCGTCGCGAGGGAGCAGATGACTGATGAAAAAGGTCTCGCTTCCGTCCGGGCCCGCGGCGAATGGAGCCGGTCCTCGACGTCTAGGACCAGCGCGCGCTGGTAGGGCCGGAGACTGTCCCACGCGGGGCCGCCTGGTGTGGTCTTTCGGGGCGTCTCGGTAGCAGGGCCCAGGTTTATCGACGCGAGCGCCGCGTCGAGGGCGTCGACGCCGGTGTCTTTTGGCGGTGCCGCGGTCTCCGCCGTAGGCAGCGCGGCGCTTTTGCTCGCAGGCGCCGCAGCTGTAGGAACGGGCGCGGCCGCAGCTGGCGCCAGCGCCAGCGACGAGAGCAGCCCCGAGAGGCCGTCGTCCTCCTTCTCGGGCGTCTCCGGAAACGCAGCCGCCGTCTCCGGCAGGAAACACCGCGGCGCTGCCGGGGCGGGAGCCTTCAAGATGCCCGCACGCGCGGGCGGGTCGGGCACCCTCCCGCTCTCGACGACCTCCTCCTCGCCGCTGCTCGAGTCGTCGGCGAGTCCGGGCACCCTCCCGCTCTCGACGACCTCCTCCTCGCCGCTGCTCGAGTCGTCGGCGAATCGCTCGCGCAGCGCCCTGAGGTCCTTACTCGTCGGGTGCAGGGCCAGGCCCTCATCGACGCACTCCATCGCCTCGTGGAGGTGGCCTTGTTTTCGTAACAAGTCGCCCCGCTTGCAGAGCTCGGCGGCTTTGATGGACTCCGGCGACGGCGTCACGGCCGCCGGCGTGAAGTCCGGCGGCGTCCAGCCCTCGTCGCCGGCGCGCCGCGCGTTCCAAAGCTTCGTCTTCATCGCAGCGTTGAGGCCCTTCCAGCGCTCGAGGCCCCAGGCCGCCTTGCACTCGCCGAGCGCGGCCATCGCGCTGGGCGAGGCGAACGGCATGCCGTGATAGTGTGCTGTCCTGGGTGCTGCTCGTGTGCGTGCGGTGCTCCTCCCGATGCTGTACCGTCTCAGAGGGCTTGTGCTGGCTGGAGCCTTGCAAAGGGCCAACGATGATGAACGGTAGTAAACGTCTGCAGGGCTGGCTGCAGCGGTCACTGGCAGACACTGTCGAGAAGTTATAAAACTAATGAGCTTGCAGTAGGCTGGTACAGCTCAAAAACGCGCGCGCGGCCGCGGGGCATATGAAAAACCCGCACACTTTGTCGACCCAGAGGAGAGGTAGTCAAGAAGGCTCCAGGACCAGTCCACGGACCCGCCAACGACCGGCGGGGGCGCCCGCGAACTACTAGGCTTACGCTTACCTTAGAACCCGTTACCATCGACGGGACGACTGGGCAGCCTCCAGCCCACGAAAGAAGCGCGCGCACACGCCAGCCGCCGAGAACGGCTGCCACCATGTTCGCCCCGCGCGGCAGCCAGCCAGAGGAGAACGAGAACAGCGTCGCGGTCCGGTTCCGGCGGGCCGGCGCCTTGCAGGAGATGGAGCGCCACCAGCGCAATAGACATGGAGAAAAAGTGGCCGACGTGGACGTCATGGACTCGTTGGTGCCCGAGGTCGTCCACCGGAAGCAGGCCCAGATGCGGCCCAAGTCGCGAACGCGCATGTGCGACGACCCGACGCAAAAAATGGAGGCGATTGCGAGGTCGGCCTTAGAGATGCGCTCGAGCATGGAGGGCGAGCTCCAGAAGTTGAGGCAGGAGAAGGAGGTCACTTGTAGAGATTTGAAGGCCTCGATGGACGGGGAGTTGGCTAAATTAAAAAGGGAGCGGTCGTTGGCGCAGGCGGACCTCAAGAGGTCCATGCAGGCCGAGGTGGCGCGTTTGAAAAGTGAACGGGACGCCGAGGTATGTCAGTTGAAGCGGGAGAACGAAACGTTGCGGGTGCGCAAGCAGCCCGTGGAGCTGCTCAAGGGGCCGCGCGGCGCGCCGAACTCGGCGCGCTCCCTGAGCTCCGTGAGCCTCTCGCCCGAGTCCGTGCGACCGCTGCAGTCGCATACCATGGGCCGGAAGGTGAGTTCCGCGAGCCTCTCGCCGGAGACCGTGCAGTCGCAGACCATGGGCCGGAGGTTGATAAAGAGACTCCCGCTGCGGAGCCAGTCGAGCGTGGACGTGGTCGGAGACGAGGTCCGAGAATTGCGCAAGCGCAACGCGGCGCTCCAAAGAGAACTGAGGAAGACGCGGCCGGCCTCGGCGGCCTGCTTAGAAACGGCGCCCTTCGCGTCTCACGACTTCTTCGCCCAGACCCAAGATACCGACAATATTGGATCATTGGCGGCGTGCCTGGACGAGTTCCCCGAAAACCTAAGACAGGGCGCGTTCCTGTGGAAGGTCCCCTTCCACGCGACCGGGGCGGCCCCGCAGAAGCGGTGGTTCCGCATCGCGCTGCGGAAGAGCGCTGCGCACGCGCCGGACGAGGTCGTGCTGACCTGGGGTTCAAGTTCTACCAAGGCCGAGGCGACGGCATCCAAGGATCGGAGCGTTGCGCTAGAGGACGTTTTGGAGCTCAAGGAGGGCCACAAGACCCAGGCCTGGTGGGTCCAGGCCAATGCGGGTCGCTTGATTCCGCCGGAGGACCTGTGCTGGTCTTTGGTTTGTAAGGATCGGACCCTGGATCTGGCCGCGGAGGATGGGGAGGACGCGAAAGCGTGGCGCCGCGGCCTGAAGGGTGCTATTTCTGTGCTACAGAATGAAAGAAGGAAGCGCTTCGAGGGCGACGACGACGATACCATAAACTCGGACGACGAGGAGGTGCGGTCCGTGGCGTCCTCGTCGCTACTGGGCTCGGCGCGGTCCCCGAAACAGAACGTCGCGGCGCCGCGTTTTAGGTTGGCTTTAGAACGGGGCGACGCCGTCGCCGCGCGGCGTTTATTAGGCGCCGCCAAGGTGAACGGTGGGGACGCAGTTTTAGCGAACCGGAGCTACGCGACGGACACGGGCGGCAAGGTCGAGACGCCCCTCCACGGCGCCGCGCGCACGGGCAACGTCCTGCTCGTCCAATTACTATTGGAGCACCACGCCGACGCGCGCGCCCGGGACGGCGTCGGCGCGACGCCGGCGCACGTCGCGATCCGGGCCCGGGCCGACGGCGCGCGGGACGTGCTAGCCGTTTTATTGGATGCGGCCGGCGACGACGTGCTGGAGGCGCGGGACAACGCGGGCGACGTGCCCCTGCACGTGGCGTGCCGCGCCGGCGCCCTGGAGTGCGTGCGCCTCCTCCTGGAGACGGCGGCGGACCCGCTCGCCAAGAACAACCGCGGCGAGACGCCGTCGGACTTTTCAACGTATGAAGTGCTCGCGCTCGTCGCGGAGTACGCGCCGCCCGCGGCGGAGGACGCGCCCGCGGTGGAAGACGTGCCGCCCGCGGCGGAGACTGAGGACGATGCGTTCGAGGTCGACGGCGCTAAGTGGGTCGCACGGCTCGACCCGGCCTCGAACTACCCCTACTACGAGAATCAGGCGACGGGGGCCACGCAGTGGACGGATCCGCGCGAGGCCGAGGTCATCGCCGAGCCCGAGGTCGTCGAGCCCGTTGCCGAGCCCGAGGTCGTCGAGGTCGCCGACGAGGCCCCGAAGGTGGAGACGGAATCTGAGGTCGTGGAGGTCGCTGACAACGTCACAGAGGCGCCAGCCGCGGCGCCACAGGTCGAAGCCCCTGCCGAAGCGCCCGCGCCCGCGCCGAAGAAGGTGCTCTCCGACGCGGACCGCTTCTCGGACCGCGTACGGAAGCCGCTCTTCTCGATCACCAACTCCCTCGAGGCGACGGGATGAGACAAAAGCTTGCGTAAGTTTTCAAGTTATGGAGTGCACGATCCCCCTAAAGCGGCGCCTTCGGTTCGACCGTGAGCTTCCCCTTCGGCGGGAGCATGCCCATGAGCTTCAGCGCGTGGGCCTCCGGGGTCAGGGCCAGCTTCCCGTTCTTCTTCTTCTTGAAACGCTGGCCGGGCCGCTCCAGGTAGCGCCGCTTGACGGTGTACTGGATCGTGGGGTCGCAGGTGAGATCGACCTTCTGCTCCTTGAGACTGCCCGCCAACGTGTACTCGGGTGTGCGCGCCTGTGGGGAAATCACAATCCAGGCGCCCCACGCTGTCGACGCGACGTTGTCCCCATAACTGTGTCTGCTCGATGGCGTGGAGGTTCACTAACCTAACTGCGCACGATGCCCGCCTTTTGGGGTGACATGTGCCTTAGGTTATAGCGCTGCACGTTGACGGCGAATTTCCGAAACGTCCCGGGCGACGCGTAGCCGACGTGGTCCTGGACCCAGGACGGCCGCTTCTTGCCGCTCCCGTCCGTGGAGCAGGGCCGCGTCGCGAGCACGCGGGGCTGGATGCCCGCGCCGCCGTCGGCGATGCGCACCGGCATGACGACGAGGCCCCGCTCGACCCAGCCCCGGTTGATCACTAGGGGCGCCTTCAGACCCAGGTCAAAGCGGAACTTGACGATGACGTGATAGATCTCCGCCGGGGCCCGCCGCTCGATCATCTCGTAGCCCCGCTTGATGAGCTCGAGCATGGACGAGTGCCGCATGCGCCGGAGGTAGTTGCGGTAGCCGCTGTTCTTCGTCTGGTTCTTCGACAGCGTCTTCGCGCGCTGCGGGTTGAAGAACGGCAGGCCCCGCTTGATGTCGAAGGGCCGGTGCAGCTCGGCGTGGAAGCGGTCGCGCGGGATGAAGGATGCATAAGGTACGTAAAGCTCGTCCTCGTCCAGCGACTTTTGCTCCGTCGGACCCTGGTGCGAGCGGATCGAGACGGCCTCGCGCTCCCGGTACGTCGAGCAGAAGAGGCTGAAGGCGTAACCGGGGTTCGCCCGGACGAGGAACTCGTTCAACGTGGGCGCGGTGAGATCGAAGGTGCGCACGTGGCCCGTGAGGAGGATGGCCGCCCGCGACACGCCGCCGGCGGGTGGTGGCGACGCCGGTGCGTCCCGCGCCGACGCCGTGGCGCGCTCCGCGTCGTCATCAATCGCCCGTGAGGCCCCCTCCCGCTCCCGGGCGTCTTCGCGACGCCCCTCCGCCCGAGCTCCTGAGCGGCGCCTTGTTGTACGTCGGGCGGGGGTGGACAAAAGCTCTTGTTGTACGTCGCGGCGCTGCCCCGTCGCGTGACGATTAAATCCATTGGACGGGGACTGCGCCTGTAATAGCTCGCCGAGGGCGAGGAGTCCGAGCCACCTCGGTGCCATCGTCGCGGCACGTAGGGCATCAGAGGGCGATGCTAAGTGACAAGCAGACTTTTTCTATTTTTGTGTCGTCACGTCCAGAGGATCCCTCGGCACGATTGATGTGACTACCTCCACTGTTATGGTTACGCAGAGTACCTGAACCGCGTCAAGTCCTCGCAGACAGCGTCGCCGGACAAAAGCAATGGTTGGCCGGATAGAAACCCGTACAAGAAAACCCGAACCCAAACCCGTCTTGGCGCATCGATTGCGCGGCGACGCTGTGCACTTAAATCTGCTAGGCAGTCGAGAGAGCAGATAAACGTCATTTTTTATCTAATCATCAGTTGTCCGCAGACGCCGGGTTGACCGCGGCGCCGCGGCGCACTGCAGCAGCACAGCCATGGCAGCAAACGTGGAGCAGGCGCCCGCCGAGGAGGAGCGCTGGGTCGACGTGACGGCGGACATGACCGCCGTCGCCGCATCGTTGGGCGTCGACGAGTTGCTACAGGCGCCGACCTTCTCCTTGTACGACAGCATGTCCGCGCTAGAGTTAATGGACCCCGAGATGGACGCGCTCGGCTCCGAGCCGCCGCAGCGCACCGTCGCGGAGCTCTTGCCGGAGTTGCCGGTGG
>Ga0114994_10001833_pt1 | contig 15363 bp, 11 predicted proteins | sample ArcticOcean_MG_C_9_FD_87043 | JGI IMG/M metagenome (GOLD analysis project Ga0114994, IMG submission 87043) | Marine microbial communities from western Arctic Ocean - ArcticOcean_MG_CB2_152 | ecosystem: Environmental > Aquatic > Marine > Oceanic | place: Arctic Ocean: Canada Basin | collected... | reverse complement strand
TCTCTATGCGGATGTTGTCCGCGTTGCGCGCGGCCGAGGCCAGAAGGGCCGGCGGCGCCGCGGCCAGCTCCTTTAGCTGAAGGTAGGTCCCGAGGGCTTTCTCCAACTCGCGCGACCCTTTCCATTGGCAGACCATGCGCACCATGAGACAGGTCGGCGAGTCGTCCTCGCCCACCAGCAATCGCAGCGCCTGCTCGTACTTGCCCTGTTGGGCGAAGCGGTTGGCCTGGACGAGAGCCGCGGAGGCGATGGTCGGCTCGGCCGACTGGTAGAGGGGCTTGGGCTGGAAGCAGGCCATCGAAGCTGCACGATGCGGCTCTGCCAATGCTTCCCAACGCGGCCTGGTTGGTTGTTGTTGCAGGCTGCTTGTGTTTGGTTGCCTCTTTTCCTGAGTGAGAGGCTGCACGTTTAGTTCAGCAGGTAAAAAAGTTCGAACTGTGTGAAAACCCGTCCACGAGATATTCGTGCGGGTTGGAGCGCCGCGTCGACGCGGCTCTCTTGCTCCGCTGCGTAACTTGCACGGCGTTGCTTGGCAATATACATCTGTTCTCAATAGTTGCAAGCAGCACCAGTTACGCCTAACGTCGCCACGGCCTCTAACCCGGCTGAACAGCCTCTTTCGCAGCGCGCAGCGCACCGCCGCGCGGCCCGAGGCCTGCTCATAAGCGCCACACCAGTGCGGACATGGCCGAGGCCGGCTCCATCCGCGGCGGCGACGGGACCGTCGGCGACGAGGAGCCCGTCAAAAAGGAGGCGCAGTTTTTGGCGCCCTCGACGAAATTAGCTATCTTATCGGCCATGGCGCCGACGCGGTCCGAAGCCGAGATCGGGGATTTCCGACGGTTATTAGTAGCGGCACAACCTACGAGGCAGTACACCGTGGCCCCCCAACTCGAACCGAAGTACACGTGCGATATCTGTGGGAACAGAGATCAAACCCAGTTCTTACCGGTGGCAAAAGACGGGGACGTCGTCTGTTTGGGTATCAAGGACCAGGGCTGCGGCAACGTCGTGGAGGAGCACAAGATGTTCGAGGGGAACCAGTTCCGGAAATTCGAGGGTCCGGCGCGGCGTCCGTTTCCTCCCCCGCGCCGCCGCGACGCGTTTCTTCGCTTCAAACTGGATGGTCGCGTTCGACGCCCGGTCACGCAGGCGAGGAGGACAAATCGCACCACGGCCCGGCGCCGAACAAGCTGTACTCGGCGGCGCACAACATGAAGACGAGCCTCGTGCCCACGGGCGGCGCCGGCGGCCAGCGCGCAGCGCGCCTGCGCCAGGCCTCGGACACCATGGAGATGGGCCTGTCCAATCTGGGCACAGACGAGCGGAAGACGCGCACGGGCTACAAGGACCAGATGAAGAAAAAGGCCTTCGACCTGATCGCCCACGCGGCCTCGAACCTCAACTTGCACGACTCCGTGGTGGGCCGGGCCCAGGAGCTCTTCGCGAACTTTAGGGACGAGCGGGAGTTCGTGCAGAAGTTCGACGCGGTCGTGGCGGCCTGCACGATCCAGGCGGCCGAGGAGAGCGCGCGGGACGCGGTCGGCGCCGAGGCGCGGGACGCGGCCAAGCCGGCGCCGCCCAAGTACGACGCCGTGACGTCGCGGCGGAGCCAGTTGCTGACGCGGCCCCTCGCGGCCGGGAAGCGGCCCCGGGTGGGGGCGTCCAGTGCGCCCGAGGCCAAGCGGCCGGTGCGCGCGGGGAAGGCCTGGCTGGAGGACCTCGGGGACATCGAGGAGGAGGAGGAGGATAGCTAATGTAAGAGTTTTAAACTCAAGTAAGGGGTGATGAGTTAGGTTGTAGATGGTAGGGGAAGTCGGATGAATCTACGCCTTCTCCACGGCGAGCTGGAAGCCCTCCTCCTCGGCGCCGCGCGGCACGACGAGCCCGGCGCCCGCCCGCTCCAGCTCCTGCTTCATCGTGAGTAAGGCTTCGGACGCCACGGGGTCCGGCGCCGGGGCCCCGGCTCGGTCCCCAAAGACCTTGGCCGGCCGGTCCCGCGCGGCCTCGCGCGGGGCCTGGTTGTGCTGGTGCCGTTGCGCGCGGCCTGGTTGGAACGACCGCGGGCGCTTGGGCTTCATGTCGGGCGCAAAGGCATCCTTTGCCAGCGCCTCGACGGCCGGGACGGCTTCCGTAGCGGTTTGCGTCGCTGCCTCCGGCGGCGCGTGATCCACCGAAGGCGCCGCGCGGTCCGTGGCCTGCTTCCCTACAATCTCCTCGAACAGGTCCAGCCCGAAGTACTTGAGGTACCAGCCCTCCGCGGCCCGTTTCGGGAGCTTACTATAAGCCTGGGACGTGGCCTCGAACTTCTTGTTGTGGAGGATCGACGGGATCGCGTCCGGAACGCTGGACGCGAGCACGGCCACGAGCACGAGCACAACCACACCGAGGCGGCGGACGCGCCCGTCGCTCAGGCCGCGGTAGTACGCGTTGAGGCGCTGGTCGAGCTGGGCCGCCGGACCCGCGCCGCGGGGCGGCACGCGGCGCATCATCGCCGGCGAGGGCGGGCCAGTATTTGTGTTTGACTTTCTTTTTCCCCACCGGCGAACGGCGACTGGTACGTGGGCCTGTCTCGCGCGCCTTTTTAAAGCGTGTCTGGTAGTTGCTCGCCCGCTCGTAGGCGGCGAGGCGCTCGCTTAGACGTTGGCTTAATTTTTTTGACGGGTCAAAAACCCGTGCAGTTAAAACGGGTTTTGTGCCGATACTGGCGCTGCGCTTGCTGCGTGAGCTCGACGCCATCGACCACCCGCGCCATCAGCACGACCACCTCGCGCCATCGTCGCGACCAAGTCGAAGTCGAATCATCCTAGGACTGTCGCGGGGCAGCCCTGTGCCCGGTATCCTCGTTGCGCGATGACATGTGACGGCTTCTACGCCGTCCGCTGCGGCAACCTGGACCTCCTCCAGCGGCTCATGGCGGAGAAGCACACCAGCGTGAAGCACACGCGCTGGAGCGGCGTCACGTTATTACATCGCGCGGCGGACGGCGCGCACGTCGACGTCATAAGGTACCTGCTGGACGCAGGTGCTGATACCGCGGCCAAGACGTTTAGGGGAGGTGATACATCCCTCCATGTGGCCATGGGCGCGGGCCACGAGAAGGCCGCCCTGGCGCTGCTCGAGGGCGGCGCGCCCTGGGCGCCGACGAAACGTAAACCAAAACTCGCCCTCAACAACCGGGGCGAGACGCCCATGAAGACGGCCGTCCGCCAGGGCTATACGCTCATGGCGCAGCGGCTCGAGATGAAGTATTATATATTTGAGGCCCAGCGGGACAAGGAGGCGGCCCTGCTGAAGCGGTCGTCGCGCGAGCCCACGCCGAACCCGACGCCGCGCCAAGCAACCCCGAGCGCGCCTTCACTTGTGGTACCGCCGCCGCCCATCGACGAGCGGTCGGAAGGGACCGCGGCCGACAGCCTCTCGGTCGAGACGGAGCTGCCCGAGGCGGCGCCCCCCGCGCCCGCGGGCCTAAGCTAGTGTTTCTGTGACTACTTACATTCGGGGGGGGGGGACATTCACACACGTCTCGGAGGGAACATTCACACGCGCCACTCGAAGCGCTCGTCGGCGGCGAGCGTGGCGGGGGCGAGCTCCCAGTGTGCGACTTGATATTCCGCGTGGTTCCTGTCCCGTGCTCTTAGAACGCGACGAACAGCGCCGGTATCCGTGCGAGCCCGGCGAAAGGGCAAATGCGATAAGTTGGAACCTAGATGTAATAACCACCGGAGCCGACTGGGGCTGCTGTATACACTAAGAAAATGTTCGGTAACATAGGGCTCGTACACGGATGCCAATCCCCCTCTGAAATCGCCTCTATTGGTGATCTCAATGGTACCCTCGCCAGCCCCGGTTAGCTTTACTCTGAATTTGTCGGCCATGTTGCGCGGCACGCCAGAAAGAATTGTCATCATTGCACCGGAGGGATCAAACCTCAAATACGTTTGCCCGAAGCCGCCAGGCCTCAGCAGATAGTACGGGCAGTGACGCAGTGCGACGGCTACGTGGCGCCAGCACGGCTTGAACTCGGTGCCGGCGCGGTCTCCTCCCATCCAACGACACTTACCTAGCCGGGTAGCGGCGCACTCCATCGATGTCGCCCGCAAGGAAGGCGAGGCAACCGCGAGCCGCCACCCATGCCCGAATCCGGCGCATTCCACAACCACGTCGAGGACAGCGGCCGGGAGGTCGCTGAGACTCATTCTAGCTCGACGGATGCCTCGAAGGATGCGCAGCGATGCGTAGCTCTGACCGGTGCAAACACAGCAATGGAGTGGCACAGTGGCACAGTGCGTGCGGGTGTCTTAGAGGCTAGCGCGCGGGTGAGATCCAAAAGCAACTCAAGCTGACCCGCGCACGGTTCGGGTTCGGGTTTTTCTCACGGGTTTTTCTCGCAAAGAATCTGCCAAAAAGCCGTGCATATTCACGTGCTGCATCTAACCTTTCGAGAGCGATTCAAGTCGTGCAACGGGCGCACCGCTCGAGCGGTCTCCGAAGGGAGCGCAGCAGCAAGGAGCCATGGTCAGGTACGACATTAACGACGACGCGACGCGCTTCTCGGAGGACGCGCTGACGCAGCGCTTCGAGATGATTTATGGGGTCGGTAAAACCCCCCAGATCGCCGAAGCGCCCGGCCGCGCGAACGTGATTGACGAGCACGTGGACTACGAAGGCGGCGTCGCGCTGCCGTTCGCCCTGCGCCAGCGGGTGCGTTTTGTTTTTCGAGCGCGGGACGACGACCGCCTGAACGTCGTAAGTGACGACGCCGTAGTTAATGAGGATACGGGCTACATGTACCTGAAAGCGCTCCACCAAGCGAGACGCGACAACCCCAAGGTCTCTTCTGAAATAGACCCGCGCTTCCTGCGGTACATCGCGGGGCCGTTCTGCTATTTTTCCTCACATGACGACCCGAGGGGCGCGGACGTGCTCGTGGCGTCCGACGTGCCACTGGGCGCGGGCTGCTCGTCGTCGACCGCGCTGGTGGTCGCGGCGTCGTTAGCCGCCCGGGCGTGCAATCCTGGGTTTAAACTAGCGAAATGCTTAGACGGCAAGGATGCCTTCTTCCGGGGGATCGTGGAGTGCAAGTGGGAGTTCAGTGGCGTGCAAGGCGGGTGCATGGACCATTTAGCAGTCGTCTATGGCAGGCACGATTGTATCGTCAGTGTGGATTGCCGCGAGGAGCGCGTCGCAAGTGTGGACGGTGCTGGTGCGTACATCGCGACCGCCGCGACCTTTGTCTTGCTCGATACATGTGTGAAACACGACCTGGAGAAGAGCCCCTACACGGAGCGGCGGTTGAGTTGCGCGCTGTGCGTCGCGGCGCTGCCCGCTTCCATAAAATGCCTGCGCGACGCCGCGGATCAAGGTGTTGACAAAGCCCTGGCGCTCATCGACTCGATCGAGGCGGAGGTGGGTATAGTTACGGCGAACCGGGGGCGCCACGTGGTCCAGGAGATCTGTCGCGTGCGGCGGTGCGCCACGTTGTTGAGAAAGGGCGCGTGGCGCGACGTCGGTGCCCTGCTGTACGAGGCGCACGCGTCGCTGCGGGACCTCTTCGAGGCGTCCTGCCCGGAGCTCGACGCGGCGGTCGAGGCGGCCCGAGACGTTGAGGGGGTCCTGGGCGCGCGCATGGTCGGGGGCGGCTTCGGCGGCGCCGTGCTGGCGCTGTGCGCGCCGGGTACTGACGGCGAGCGCGTCGCGCGCGCCTGGCGCGGGGCGTACGTCGATGGAACCCGACCGGAGCCGCGCGTCTTCCCCGTCGCGCCGGGCGCGGGCGCGGCGCTCGACGGGACGCCGTGCGTCGACGTGGCGGCGCTCTGGGCGGCGCCCGGGGCCCCGGTGGAGGCGGCGCCCCCGGGCGCCGAGCGGGCGCCAAGCGACTGGCTGAAGGATCTGGCCGCGCGGCCCGTCGCCAGGGGCGCGAGCGACGCGGCGGCGATGGCGACGTACGAGGCGTACATGGCGGCGGAGCTCGCGAAGATGGATGATTAGTTCGAGTTTTGAGTAATGTGATCGAGGTGTAGTAGTGGTGGCGCGGAGGTGGCGGCGGCGTCGAGGGTGCTTCTACCCCATCCACACTCCGCGATTCCAATTCCCGCGATCACCCGAAGACTGACTTGTTGGGACGCCCCGCTGTCACCGTAATTAGAACATATGGGTAGAATGTCTAACACTACGTGCCCGTCAGAAACGAACAATGTTTTGAAATTCCCGCGGCCGCCCGAAGGCAAAAAAATGGACATCGGTACCTTCTCGGGTAGGTAGAGTAAAATAAATGAGCTCCTAAATTAAGTTAGCACCACAGTCGGTCACCGCGACCAAATACTCCAGAGTAGCGGCCCATGAACATACCCTCGCGGCTCCCGGAATTAGTGCCCCGCGGCGACATTCACAGATTAGTCTTACGGGCTACCAAAGTACACCAGCGATTGTCGCCGCCATCCACCATCCAGTTGGTGCATTATAAGTACTCCGGCCTAGGTTTCATACATATCCGACGGAACTGGAGCCGATAGCCCGCGCTCGGAGGGCGGGAAAATAATTCTACTAGACACTTCCCTTCGTTAGGTGTGTTTACATCCCTTTGATAGTGGTAGAGGCCATCCAACCCACTAGAACAATTACTGAGGTGTGTCATGTACTCCGTAAGCTCCGCGCGGTTCGACCACTCCGCGACCCCACATTTATACAAAGACGGCCATAGAACCTGGTCCTGCGAGTATCAGCGATCACATTACCCAGATGGACCATAGCGCCGTTATTCTATTCACAATCGACCGACTTGCCCATTCTCCGCGGACGACGGTGCGTAGGCGGACCTCCAAAAAGGCCCCAGGCCCGTGGTTTGTAAAATAAATTTGCGTTTGAGACGCTTCGGTTGTGGGACGGTCGATATCAACCTCCTGAACGACCACTACATAAGATTAACCGTTCCGTATGCTCCGCGAGGCTTGGCCACTCCGCGACCCCACGATCTGGTAAACACGGGCAAATTACATGGACCTGAGGGCATCAGGGCCGGTACCATCACCATGGACCTTGGCGCGACCGTTTGTATTACAATCGACCGACTTGCGCGAGGTCCAGATCAATAATATTCAGACCCGAGCGCGGGTAGTCCAAAGTACCCTTCTCGTGGTGTAGATGTCACATACTTGATTTGCACTATCGGTGGGGTAGTATGGGACCCAACGAGACCGCTATTACGATTCCTGGGGGCCCTTGAGTAATTGGCGTATTTGACGGGGACAGGGCGCTATCAGGTCCAAACAACACACTTTTTGGGGGGCTGAGCGGCTCTCGAACTGCATATGGGTTAGGTCTGATGGTGGATAGACGCCTACACCGCATGCGCACGCGCTTTGAGCATCCCATAGCTCTCAAATCTATGATCTCAAACACTGCCTGATCATGCCTGAGTGAGCTGGACTGCTGAGAGAATTGGTAGATATGATCCAAGCGCCAGCGTATACGGTGTAGGCGATTGCGCATGTCTAGCACCGACCCTAAGCGACCCCAGGGAGACCTGCGGACCACGAATCGACCGCATTCCACCGGAGCAGCTACGGCAGGTGGACCGTTCAACACCGCGAATGAAAAAAATTACCTTTTTAGGTTCCCAAAAAGTGTCCCATTGGTCTCTTTGGACCATAAGCGAACCAAGCGATAGTCAGACGACTGCATGGCGCGTTCATACTTCGGCGCCCAAACCCCGTACCTAATCTCGCCAAGGTTGTTTGCAGCAGAAGAAACCGGGCGACACAGCAGCGAGGAGGAGCTGTGGTTAGTTGTTTCAGTGTACGATCGCAGCGTAATCTGTACGACCACGGCGTGAGCCGCAAAGAAGCAGCGATGGCGGCCGCAGCGCAACGCCTGCTCTTAGCCTTAGCGCTCACCGGCGCCCTGCAACCCGCGCGCCAGCCGGCGCGGCGCACGGCGCTCCGCGCGGAGGACGACGACAAGCCCATGAACCTCTACGACCTGCCCAAGGAGGGCGAGCCGTGGCTCAACCGCTACTCGTCCACTTTAACGAGGCAGAAGAAGCAAGGTGCCAGCCAGGCCATGCTCTACGCCACGGGTCTCACGATCGAGGACATGCCCAAGGCGCAGGTCGGCGTCGGTTCGATCTGGTACGACGGCAACCCGTGCAACATGCACCTGCTGGAGATGGGCACTGTGGTTAGAAAGTCGTGCCAGGAGGCCGGCTTGGTGGGCTACCGGTTCAACGCCGTGGGCGTCTCCGACGGCATTAGCATGGGCACGACGGGCATGCGGTACTCTTTGCAGTCTCGCGATTTGATTGCCGATTCCGTAGAAACGGTGATGGGCGCGCAGTGGTACGACGGCCTCGTGGCCATCCCGGGCTGCGACAAGAACATGCCTGGGGTGGTCATGGGCATGGCGCGGCTCAACCGGCCGGCCTTTATGATTTACGGCGGCACCATAAGAGCGGGCGAGCAGCCGTCGACGGGCGAATCGTTAGACATCGTGAGCGCCTTCCAGTCCTACGGCGCTTATGTATACGACAAGGTGGAGGAAGAAGAACGCGCCGAGATCGTGCGCCACTCCTGCCCCGGGCAAGGTGCTTGTGGTGGTATGTACACGGCGAACACGATGGCCACCGCCATCGAAGCTTTGGGCATGGCCCTGCCCTACTCGTCCTCGTCGCCCGCCGATTCGAAGGAGAAGACGGAGGAATGCGCGACGGCCGGGCAGGCCATCCGCAAGCTGCTGGAGCTGGACTTGAAACCCAGAGATATCATGACCAAGGGGGCCTTTGAAAATGCGATTCGCATGGTCATGGTCACCGGCGGCTCCACGAACGCGGTCCTCCACCTCATCGCCATGTCGCGCGCGTGCCAGGACCCCGCCGTGCGCATAGGCCTGGACGACTTCCAGCGCATATCCGACGAGACGCCCTTTCTCGCCGATTTAAAGCCGTCGGGCAAGTACGTCATGGAGGACGTCCAGAACATAGGGGGCACGCCCGGCGTCATCAAGTTCATGATCCAGAACGGGATGTTCGACGGAAGTCAGATGACGGTCACGGGGAAGACCTGGGCCGAGAACGTGCGGGACCATCCGGGCTTGACGCCCGGGCAACAAATTATCAAATCCCTGAGTGATCCCGTGAAAGCTACGGGCCACCTCCAGATCATGTACGGGAACGTCGCGCCCGGCGGCGGCGTCGCTAAAATAACAGGCAAGGAAGGCGAGCAGTTCACGGGCGTCGCCAAAGTGTACGATAGCGAGCCGGCGATGCTTGATGGTATTTTGAAAAGGGAGATCAAGTGCGGCATGGTCGTCATCATTAGATATGAGGGCCCGAAGGGCGGGCCCGGCCTGCCGGAGATGCTGACTCCGACCTCGGCGATCATGGGCGCCGGCTTAGGGGACTGCGTCGCGCTCCTCACGGACGGCCGTTTCTCCGGCGGTTCGCACGGTTTTTGTATCGGGCACATCACACCCGAGGCGCAGATCGGGGGCCCCATCGCCCTGATCGAGGACGGCGACCCCATCCAGATCGACGCGCGCAACGACCAGCGCACGATCAACGTCATCTTGAGCGACGAGGTCTGGGCGCAGCGGCGGGCCGCATGGCGCCCGCCCCCTTTGCGAGCGAACCAGGGCGCGCTCTACAAGTACATGTCCGTCGTCAAGACCGCGTCGGAGGGCTGCGTGACGGACGAGAAGGTGCCGGACACGTCGCCCATCTGGGCCCAGGAGGAGGCCGAGGCCACGGGCCTGGCCCGGGCGCCCGCCCCTCCGTCGCTCGAGACGGGGCCCATGACCATCCTCGAGCTCAAGGCCGAGCTTAAAGCACGGGGCGTCAAGTTCTACGCGCGCGACCGGAAGCACGTGCTGCGGGCGAAGCTGGACGCGGATCAGAGCGGCTTCCAGACGTCTCGGTAGCTCTGGCGCGTAAAAATTATAACTTAGCACTTGGCCACGTACGTACGCCGTCTCGACCATCGTCACGCCCATGTCGTCATTGTGCTGCACCTCCGCGAGCGTCGCGCTGCCCCCTCATCTCGCGCAGAATACAGGGAGTATGACTTCCCCTCTCTACGCGCCGACGGCGGTTTGCTCTGCGTTTGGCGCCGGGTTTACGCCATCGAGCAGGCGCAGTACACGACGTCGCGTCGATGTCCCGAGGGGGGCGGCTGAATTGGGAGCTTTCATTGCGGTGGCGCCGACGGTCGATTCCGCAGGACCCCAGGGCTGGTTATAACATCAGTCGAGTTAGCACATGGGGCGCCCCCTACTTCCGAAAACGCCCGGCCTTGAAGCGCCCCCCCGCCCACTCGTCGCGCGTCCGCTTGTCGAGCTTCTTGTACCAGGCCATGAACTGGTCCAGGCCACTTTCGATGGAGGTCGTGGGCTGGTAGCCGAGGAGCTCGTGGGCCTTGGAGATGTCCGCGTAGGTCTCCTTGATCTCCGCGTTACTGGCCTGGTACTCGAACTTCGCCTTGACGCCCAACCGCGCCTCGATCTGCTCCAGGAAGTACCCGAGCTTCACGGGCTTGCTATTCCCCAGGTTGAAGACCGCCGCGTTGTCCGCGCAGTACTCCATCGCCAGCTCAATACCTTGGACGATGTCGTCGACGAAGGTGAAGTCGCGCCACATCTCGCCCCCGTTGAATAGGGTAATGATCTCGCCGTTCTCGATCTTGTTCGTGAAGAGCGACACGGCCATGTCCGGCCGGCCCCAGGGCCCGTACACCGTGAAGAAGCGCAGGCCCACACTTTTTAAGCCGTGGATGTTGTGGTACGCTGCCGCGATCTGCTCGTCCGCGAATTTGGAGGTCCCGTACAAGTTCGCCGGGTGGTCGATGGCGTGGAGTTCGCTGAAGGGGATCTTCTTGTTCAATCCATAGACCGACGAGGAACTCGCGTACACGTAGGCTGGCTGGGGCTTCCTGTGGGCCACGTAATCGAGTAAACTCACAACACACTCCAAGTTGTTGTGCACGTAGGTCATGGGGTGCGTGATGGAGTACCTGACCCCGGCCTGGGCGGCCAAATGGACCACGTGCGTGAACTTGTGCTCCTCGAACAACTTGTCAATTACCGACGTGTCGCAGACGTCCGCCTCAATGACCTCGTACCCGAACTCCTTCTTCAGCCGCTGGGCCCGGCCGCGCTTCATGCTCACCGAATAATAATCGTTGAAGGAGTCGATGCCGACGACAAATTGGGGCTTGGTTTTGGCGTCTCTGCTTCCTAAGGACGCCATCAATGACATGCCGATGAACCCGGCGCCGCCCGTCACTAAAATTCTACTGTCACTGTCGACCTTGGGCACGCTTTTGTCCCCGCAGGGCGTGTCGTTCCACTTCTCCTGGGGCTCCCCGCTCAAGGACGCGATGCTCTCCGAGCCGGCCACGAGGCCGACGATGGCTAGTAACGCCGCGGCGGCGAGCGCGCCCGCGGCGTAGGTCTTCATGGGCCGCGGCGCCTTGCCGTTGTCGTCCGGCACGTCCAAACCCTTGGCGATGGACATGGGCTCGTAGGAGCGGTGCATGGCGGTAGCAATTTTGCAGTTTGGCTGCCAACGTGGCGTGAGCCAACGTGGACCGGCCCTCTTGCTGTTGGGCTACAGCTGCGAGAAAAGCTGAGTCCTGCAACGCTGTGGCGCTTCAGCGGCCACGTCTAAGGTGTTTCGATTGACCCGCGGCTTTTTTAGCAATAAAAATTCATTAAAAAACCCGCGCCTAAACGACTGTGTCTCCCCGTGACGGGTCCCGGGTGAGTGAGAGCGCTAGGAGGGACGCAAAACCCTAATTCAATTCAATTCTCCCCGGCCACCGGGGCTCTGCCAACTAGTCCTAGCGCCGTACCAACAGCACGCAGAACAATGGGTTGCCGGGGAAACACGCTACCAAAAGCCGCCTAGTTTCGGCGCGCGCTCTCGGTTGGGAGCACCCCGTGTGCAAAAAATGCGAGGGACCCGGGATATACGCCCACCCCCTACGCGCGCTTCGCCCGGGAAGCCCCCTTGGCGGGCGCGCCGCAGTGCGCCGGCAGGCGACCCACGAAGCGCAAGAGGGCCTCGGCGAGGCGCGGCGGCGTCGCGTCGGCGACGGAAGGGCCCAACACGACCGGCGCCGCGTTCGAGAGGAGGCTCAGGGCGCCAATCACGAGCTTGGCGCGGTTCGCCTCAAACGGCGCATACTCGAAGACGCCGTGCGGGTTGCGCATCAAGTAGTACAGTGCTGACGCGACGAGGCCGAAGAGGAAGGCCGCGTAGGACCGCTCGCGACCCAGCCGCCGCTCCCCCCACAAATCTAAGGCGTGCACGCCCAGCCCGCCGCCCGAGGCGCCGAACGCCCCGGCCAATAGCGTCGAGCACACGCTGGCCCGCGGCTTCTCGTGGATGGCGTAAATAGCCTTGTCCGCGCCCCAGGACGTCACGGCGTGGCCCGTACTTAGCGCGGCGCCGACCGCGATTAGCGCACGGACTGCGTCGTATTTATATAAACGGTAGAACGCGTCCATCGGGCACGCCGCGCTCAGCCAGAAGGCCAACACCAAGGAGGGGGGCGCCGTTTTTGACGTCGTCCACGAGGCCGGCTGGCCTAAAAGAACGCCCACCATCGTCGTCCCGCCGAATTGCATGAGGCAGCAGCAGGCCAGCGCCAGGAACCAGGGCGTGCGCTCCTTCGTCGCCTCGAGCTTCGCGCGGAAGGCGCAGCAGCAGACCGTGCTGCCGAAGAAGTCCAGCGTGCTGAAGCGGAGCCCGATGCTCTTTGTGACGAACGGGAGTTCGAACGCGTGGCTCTCCAATGCCGCGTAGAAGTGCACCAGCGCCTCGTATTTTGGATGCGGGGCCTCATGGACTGCGAACTGTACGCAGATCGCGAGGATAACTAGGCTCGCGGCGGCGAAGGCGAGCTGGTTGGGCTGCATTGTGTCTGTTGCTGGAGTGCTCCTGCAGCTTACGGTGGTCGAACGAATGCGCCGCAGGCGCTTCTATTATTTTATTAGTCAACAACGACTCGTGCGCGCGTTGTCTCTCTATAGCAGGTGCAGCACCCGATGCACCAGGCCTGTCTTGCAAAAAACCCGCTCGCGGCACCAGGACGGCCACGTTCATGGACTGTGTTCGAATGAGGACCCCGCACGTCTATCACAAGTTCAGGGACGTGTGCGCACATGCTAAAGCGCGTGCGGGGCAATGCGCGATCACATGAGCACGCGTGACACGTGGACGGCCGCGGCGCGGCAGACCAGCATGTTGGTAATTCTTAGCTTGGAGATGCGCAATTGCGCAACAGGCGAGATCAAGGTGCGGGTCTTGTTTTTACGCAAGCCCGCCGGGTTCTCGGAGGGGAAGGTGGTAACAGCCACCCTTCACCCCGTCCCTATAGACGGCTCTGAGTTCGAACGGGTTCGTTACCGACGGTACCGTGGGCGAGTCACAATAGTCACACACTTCTGACGTTGACTCCCCAGGGCGTTGCCACCACGCCTCGCAGCACGCCGGCCGTCGCCACCTCTACGCCGTCGACGCGCCACCTCGCGGGAGATGAGCCAGATAACCTCCAGACCGGCACGGCGGGTGCTGCGCGAAGTGATGCGTTTGTAGAACCCCAAACGCCAACGGCGAAGGAGGGGGAGAGGGAAGAGATAATAGTTAGGCGGGCACGCACGCTAAACTAGCCAGTTGCTTCGATGACGGGGGGAGAGGGGGACGTGGGGTGGGAGGATGTCGAACGTGGCCGCGGCGCTCACAGGTAGATGAAGTCCCACTCCTGCGAGCCCTGGTCGGAGAAGATCCCGTCGCCGTTCTCGGGCTTCTCTTCGGGTCCGCCGATGTAGAGGTTTAGGTTGACGACCGGGTCGAAAGCGACTAAGCGCTTTTTCTTATCAATCTGCGCCTCCTGGCGCTGCGTGCTGCCGCCGACGTTGTACTGACGGCACTCTTCAAGAATGATCGGTGAACCGCCCTTGCTGTATTTGCCAGTGCGGGCTTCTAATGCGAGACATCCGTTGTGCTGCCCATTTCCCGACGTGAACCGGAGGCGAAACGTGTTATCGCGACCATCATTCCCCCCCACCTTTAAGTTCCACATGTCATACGTGAATACCTGGTTGCCCTGGGACGGATTGTTGGACTTTTTGTAAAGCTGGACCTCTCTGAGACCGTTGTTGCCCTTCGACGGCATGCCGAGGCAAAAGTTTTTGCCCCTCATGCAGATCTGCACCTTCTCCGACGTCGTAGGTTTTCCCATAGGATCCGTCGCAAAGTTGACGAGCGCGCCCACAGCCGAGGGGGCTTTGAAGCCGGCTACGGCGGATGCGAGGCAGATGGCCGCGACAATCGCAGTAGACTTGCGCGACGCCGCGGGCTTGGGCGCGGTGAGCGGCGCGTCTTCTTCAGTGATCGAGGGAATAGTATTGTAGGCCGCCATGGTTGTTGAGGGATGAGTTGGGTCGTTGCTGAAATGTGAATGTGTTTGAGCAACGCGCGAAGAACTGGCAACCCGCACGATGGAACGAGCTACGCGCGTTTTTCCGTTCTTTGACTTTATCACGTGCTCACCGAACCCGCACGTCTATCAAAAGTTTAGAGGCGTGTGCGCACATGCTATAGTGCGTGCGTGTCACTGCGCGATCACATGAGCACGCGTGGACGGCCGCGGCGCGGCAGACCAGCATGTGCACGAACAGCCACCCTTCAACCCGTCCCCATAGACGGCTCTGAGTTCGAACGGGTCCGTACCGCGGACGAAGTCACAACAGAGTCGCACGCTCCTCGCTCGACTCTCCAGGACTCCTGGCAGCCCGCACGCCGTCGACGCGCCACACCCTGGGCAGCAGTCGATATATACCATGTCGTTACGCCCAACATTAGTGGCGCGTCGCGTCGCCGTGCGGCGCCGCCCCATCCGCGGCCTGGATCTTCGAGTTGAGGATGCGCCCCGGCACGACGCCCGTGTCCATGCCCCCGACCGACGTCATCTCGTCCAGGGCATCCGCGTCGACGCGCTTGAAGTACTTGGGGTGGCGCGCCTGGAGGTCCTCCCACTCGGCCTCTTCCGCGAGGAGTGTACTATAGTCCTTGGCGCACTCGTCCCGATGCACCGCCGCGGCCGCCGCAGCAAGCGCGCGCTCCGCGCTCGCCCGCTCCAAGTCGCTCGCAGTGAGTGCACGGACCCACTGGGCCGGCGCGCCGCTCCAGAGCTCCGCGGCGGGCACCTGGGCGCCCGGCGCCAAGAGAGAACCAGGCCCGAGGCTCCCGAAGACCGCGGCGCCCTCGCTCACGACGGCGCCGGCGCCAACTACAGCGTGGCGCTCGACCGCGCCGAAGACCACGGCGTTCGGCCCGACCAGCGCCCCCGCGCCCACCGGGCCCTGGAC
>Ga0114994_10001830_pt1 | contig 15384 bp, 19 predicted proteins | sample ArcticOcean_MG_C_9_FD_87043 | JGI IMG/M metagenome (GOLD analysis project Ga0114994, IMG submission 87043) | Marine microbial communities from western Arctic Ocean - ArcticOcean_MG_CB2_152 | ecosystem: Environmental > Aquatic > Marine > Oceanic | place: Arctic Ocean: Canada Basin | collected... | reverse complement strand
CTCTTCTTTAAGTTGGCCTATTCTTACTTCAATATAATCTGTAACTTTTATTCCCCTTCTCATTTAACTGTTCCTTCTAGTTGAGCAATATCTTCCTGAGTGACGATATCTGTTTCCATAATAGAGAGTGTCATGTCATAGAATACTGGTGAGCCGTCTGTAAAGAAAGATGGGTCTCCTGAGTTACTATTATCAAATGTAAATTCTGTTATTACTGCAGGCTTAAATACATGCATGCTTTTAGGATCACCTAATACAGCTACGTTAAGCAAATCTGGATACTTCATAAAGAAGTTCCCACCAGCTGTATCTTTAGTTGATATATCTTGGAGATTTGGAAGCATTTTCTTTCTGAGTGTATTGACAATCTTCATGAGCGTTTCATTCTCTCCCTTATTACGTGGAGATAGAGCCCAATTAAATGTATGTTTTCTTAATGGAACACCTTTTAATATTGCAGCTGCGAATGGATTGGTTTGTAGCCCAGTTACTGCTGTTACTGCGTCACCAATACCGGCTGGTAATTTTCTAACTATTGCAGATGTAGACATTTTAGCTGCAGCTGCGAGACCTTTTCCTGCTATGTCAGCTATATCTGCATCGCCCTCAGTCACAGCTTCTGTTCCCTCTACTCCGGCAGCCTTTAAATTAGCAACAAAATCTGCCGCGGAGCCGCTTCCTGCTTTATCTGCTAGATATCCAACTAAGGATCCGAGTTCTCCTTCTGCATATGTTGTTGAGTATGTTTGTTTAAGCTCTTTTGGGACTGGAAGTAAAATAGAGTGTGTTAGATTCATCGCAAGACCAAAATTAGCGTCACTATCTCTAAATGAGTATTCTTCAAAGTTTAAGAGCATGCCGTGCATTCCTATGTCGCTAGGAAATGCTAACTGGTCTGCCACGTTTTTATGCTTGGCTCTGATGATCTCGCTTGGTGGCTTAGCGAAAGATTTTTTATTTGGGTTCATCTATTAGTTATCCTAAATATAGTTATGGCATACAAAGGCAAGTTTAGGCCTATTAATACTTATAAGTATTTAGGTAACCCAAGCAACATCATATACAGGAGTTTGTGGGAGTGTAAGCTCATGTCTTATTTAGACAAACATCCTGATGTGCTTAAGTGGAATAGTGAAGAGGTTATTATACCTTACCGGTCTCCTATTGATGGCAGAAAGCATAAATATTATCCAGACTTCTATGTTCAGCGACGTATTAATGGTAAGATTAAAGAATCAATAATAGAGGTTAAGCCAGACATACAAACTCGGCCGCCGAAGATCCAGAGATCTCGAACGCCAACCAGGAAGTATCTTAGAGAGGTGCGTGCTTGGGGTGTTAATGAGGCTAAGTGGATTGCTGCAACTGAGTATTGTAAAGATAGAGGATGGGATTTTAAAATAATGACTGAGAAAGAGTTAGGTATAAAATGAAAATAAGATTTTTATTTCAAAGATTGCTAACTGATAGTGTAGAGGGCACAGTATCAACTGATACATCAGAATCATCTGCCTGGTTTAAAGAGCAGGCTAAGAAGCTATCAAACTATAGGCCTGAAAGAATTGCACGACAAGCTGCAGCTAATGCTGTTGCGCGGCCTACGGTTCAAGGAGAGATGTTTCTATTTAATTATGATCCAAAGGGAAAAGAAACACTACCATACTATGATCGTTATCCTATAGTTATTATATTAGATGTTACCGCAACACATATGCTAGGGCTTAACCTACATTACATACCTTATAAAGAGAGAGCCCTGTTAATGAACCGATTATATCAAAGGTTTTTAAACAACGAGGAGTTCGATGAAACCACGTTCTTTAAGAATATATCATACGAAAAGGTCAACAGCTCTAGGAACTCGCTCAGATACTGGAAGCCGTGTATAAAGCGTTACATAAATAATAATATAGTGGGCCGTATGGTAAAAATACATCCAGCAGAATGGGATATTATTTTACAGTTACCAATAGAGAGGTTCGTGCGCGCTAGAAGAGAGCGAGTCTGGAGAGACTCAAGAACAATTTGGAATAAAAAGTAATGGCTAATTTCGGAAAGATTTATAATAAAGTTGCAGCTGTATCCTCAGCTATCGATACTCTTAGAAGTTTCGGTAAAGATGATGATGACTCTGCTTCAGAAGAAAATCAAAAGCTAAACCCGTCTTTAAAGTCTTGGAAATCCAAGATCATGGGCTCAGGCAAGTTTGGTCTTGTCAGAAACAACCTGGTCATGATAGAGTTTATGCCTCCTAAAGGAACTGACTTCTCTGATAGTAAATCAAGAGAGTCGGTTATGCTTTTAGGTCAACAGGTTAACATTCCTAATATGAACTTCAACGTTAAGGAAATTAAACGTCAAGGATTCGGTCTTACAGAAAGAAGGGTCAGTGGTATTATTGCTCCTGCTTTCACAGTAAGCTTTATGATCGATCAAGAGGGGGCAGTTCTTAAGTTTTTTGAAGCTTGGAAATTAGCTCAAGTACAGTACAATGCTGAAGCCGGAGAAGAAGGCGAAGCGGGTCAAGTTGGCGCGATGTTAGGCGAGGTAGGGTATTATGATGATTATGCTTGTGATGCTAACATACATGTATTCGAGCCGGGCGGAGAAGAAATATGGACAGTTAAGATTAATGAAGCTGTCGTAACCCAATTAGCTGATATGACTATGGGTTGGGGTCAGAATGATGAGCTTGCTCAATTGCAAGTATCATTTTCTTTCAGAACTTTAGTAAGTAACTTTACGCCTCCAGCTACTCGAGAGGGTAGTGGCGGAAAGACAACACTATTACAATTTATATCAAAATATAAAGGCGCTTATGAGATTGTTAAATCTATGAAGAAGCCTAGAAACGTATCTGATGCGCTTAATGTCCTAAATAATGGAAAGACGTTAAGCAGGTTATTTGACTAGTCAGTGATTAACATTATGGAGAAATTATGCCGTTACCGAAAATAGACGTACCCGTCTTTAACATTGAGTTGCCGTTTACCAAGACTAAATTAAAGTTTAGACCGTTTACAGTAAAAGAAGAAAAAGTTTTATTATTTGCTCAGCAATCGAAAGAATTAAAAGATATTGCTGATGCAATTAAACAAGTAGTACAGAATTGTGTAATAAACGATATTGACATTGCTACTTTACCAACGTTTGAGGTGGAGTTTTTGTTCCTTAGAATAAGAGCGCAGTCCGTAGATAACGTTATTAAGTTAAAGATTAGAGAGACGGAAGACTCAGAAGAGTGGTTTGATGCAGAGCTTAATCTATTAGATGTAGATTTGCATATTCCGAAAGAGTATAACGATAAAATTCCTCTTAACGATGAGTATTCTATAAAGCTAAAGTTTCCTGTATATGGAGACGTAGAGAGAATGCAAGATTTAGATTTAACAGACTCAGCCAATGATATAGCTTTTGAGCTTATCGGAGAGTCAATAGAGTCAGTTTATAGTAATGATGGTGATGAAGTGTATATTATGAGTGAATACGATAGGGCCGAAAAGAAAGACTTTATGGAGAGCCTGTCAAGTAAGAACTTCGCTGAGATACAAGCGTTTTTATCTAGTGTACCTTCTCTTGAGAAAGAGATTACATATGTAAACGCTGACGGAAAAGAGTTAAAGAGAGTCCTGAGAGGTCTCTCAGATTTTTTTACGTTTGCCTAAGCCATATTGACTTAGGTAATTATTATCAGTTACAGTTTAATCTTATGCAGCACCATAAGTATTCTTTGAGGGATATAGAAAATATGTTCCCATTCGAGCGCGACATTTATGTTGATCTCTTAATGGACTGGATTAAGACCCAGGAAGAACAAAAAAAGAATAGTAAAGGATTTTAAAATGTCAGATAGAGAAAAGTTTTCCGGGGATATGTCCCGTAATGAAGTAGAAATAGACCTTCAAAAGTTTATGGCTATGGTAACAGAGATTGGTGAGTTAAAGCAAGAGATATTCTCTCTAACTCATGATGATACTAAAAACCCATGGCAAAAATTTATATTTGCCGCTAAAGTTTTAGACGCATGGAGACTTATACCAAGAGCTTTCTTAGGTATATACATGTACTTACTTTATTATGCTACATTCTGGTTTATGGAATTACCAGAGCCAACGCTAGAACAATCAGGACTGATTTCTATTCTAGTTGGTGCAGGTGCAGCATGGTTTGGTTTGTATGTTAATAGTGCAGCTAAAGAACACGGCGATACCAATCCGAATTAGGTAACAATAGGATAAAATAAAATGGCAGTAGGATCAGATAAACCGAGTTTGCCTAAAGGTGACGGTGACCTAAAAACAAACGCTCAGGTGTTTGGATTAATAGGCAGGCAGTTCCAAGAGATAAGCGCAATGAATAAAACGCTTGGCACTTTAGGTCAGGCGCAGTCTCTCATTGCTGAGGCTCTCACTGCTACATCAGACGCTAATATTCAATTAGGCGAGCAACAGCTTGCAGCAACTGAATCAGTTGTATCTGCTTTGAATAGTATCTCTAAACTTATCCAGCCAATTGCTACCAACGCAGCTGAAGCTGGTGAGCTTGAAACCACAACAACAACTCCTCAGTCAGCTGCTGGAGCAGCAGGCGGTGGCGCGGCCTTTGGTAGCCCGTTAGGAAAAATGGATAAGAATGCTACGAAGGTAGGTAAGTCTTTTGGGTTCCTTGAAGATGCCGGTAAGGGTGTAGGTGCTGTACTTAAGGGTATAGGTGCAACAGCCTTAATGATTGGCGGTGCGTTCTTATTAGCAGGTATTGCTGTTAAGAAGGTAGGAGAGGGGTTCCAGGAGATTGCTGTTGGCTTAGATGATTTAAATGATCTAGATCTATTGCCAGAGAAGTTTGAGGCAATTGGTGAGTCATTAGCAGCAATGGCTGCTCCAGCTGGTATTTCTGGTGCATTAGCACTGTCTATACTCTCTGGTACATCATTTAAAGAGATGGCTTCAGGTTTAGAGAGACTTAATAATGCAGATTTTGATCCAGAGAATCTAAAGAAAGTTGGTGAGGGTATAGGAGCTATGCTCGAGCCTATGGGCGGTCATATGATGGCTGGTGCTACGCTGCAAATGATTGATGACAATCTAGGCACCTTTGCTAAAGGCGTAGAGGAGCTGGCTAAGATAGACGTCCCTGCAGGGTTCTCAGAAAGCTTAGGAAGTGTTGGTGTTGGTGTTGGCGATATGTTAGACGGTATAGGTACTCAGTATCTCGATGCTGGTACGCTGAAATTAATCGACGACAACATTGCTCCATTTGCTGAAGGTGTACAAAAATTAGTTAGTATTGATTTTGGTAACGCTAATGTAGAAGAAAAGTTTGGTATGATTGGTAAGGCGGTTGGTGGTCTATTAGATGGTATTGGAGGCTTCACTGGTAACTCTCTTGATGCTTCTACACTACAGATGATAGATGATAATCTCATACCATTAGCAGACGGTATTAAGAGATTAAATGCGCTAGATGTTGCCACGTTTGCTACCAAGGCTCCAGTCATTGGTACAGCTATTGGCCAAATATTAGACGGTACAGATGATCTAATAGGTGCTCAAGGCATGCAGATGATAGATGATAACCTTCATCCATTAAGCGCCGGTATTGACCGTATTAATTTAATTGATGATGCTAGGTTCTTAGAAGTAGCCCAAAAATTAGGACCTGCATTTCAGGTGCTGTTAGATGGGACAGATGATTTATTGGGTGCTGAAGGCATGCAGATGATAGATGATAATCTTATTCCATTAGCAGAAGGTATAGAAAGACTCAATCAACTAGAAGTAGACCCAACTAGGTTTGCTAACATAGGTGAGGGAATAGATGCTATCTTAGATGGCTTCGGTAATGTAGATGATGATAAAGGATTCTTTGGTAACTTCTTTGATGGTGCTGAGGGTGCTGTCGATAGAGCGAAGTCAATGTCGATTGCTGCGGAGCCGATTAATATATTAGCAGAGGCACTTGGTAAGATGAGTGAGGTTGGTGATATAGATGCAACTAAAATAAAGGCTGACGTTATTGCGATAGCAGATGCAGTTAATGCTCTATCTGATGATTCACTTAAGGGTGGGTTTGATAATTTTAATGAGTTTGTTGGTAATGGTAGGTTCAGAAATACAGGACTTAAAGCTCTTGCGGATGTAGATGCAACTAATTTAGCTGCAGTCGTAGATTCATTACAGCGTTTAAACTTAGCGTCAGGCCTAGATGCTAATTTCCAAATTGGCGGCGATCAGGTTAATCCAGGAGCTATTGATAACACACAGCCAGGCGGTTCAACTATTGTTGCGCCTACACTTAATAATGTAGACAATAGTCAGAGTGTTGTTGCTCCTACAAATGTAACCAGAAACAACAATCAGTTCTTTTCAGTTCCTGTTAAGACACACATATCGATCTAAACAAGAATAATTCTTATTAAGGAAACACGAGATGAAATGGTTATTAACATTGATTCTCTTTATTTCTGCAGCTGGAAGTTGTGACAGTGTGGAAGCAGAAACACTAGACGACTGGCACCCCACAAACAAAAGATTATTCTATTCTTACGCAGCTCTAAACACAATGGATGTTCTCCAGACATTCGACCTTATTGACTGTCAGAAACACATTGATTGCACCTATTGGGAAACAAACAGTCTTGTAGGAACTCATCCTTCTAAGGGAGAAGTTCTTTTAATTAAAAGTCTTTCTATGGCTGGAACATATTATCTTCTTAGGAGTGCTAATGAAAGAGAGAGGTTCGTTGCATTATCTGTTATTAATATAATGATGTTTAAGACAGTTTCAAGCAATCATTCGATTGGATTAAGGTTTCACTTTTCCTTCTAACAAAAAAAAGAGCCTGTTAAGGCTCTCTCTAGTCACTCAATTAAAGAACTAATCAGTCGCTGTATTAGCTACTTCAACTGTCTCTTCTACGTGCGTGTTTGCTTCTTCTACAAAAGTGTTTGCTTCTTCTACAAAAGTGTTCGCTTCTCCAACATGCTCATCTAAAGTCCCGTCTAAGCGGGCTTGGTCTTTCTCTGAGATGGATGGATCTGGCATTTGCTCCCATGCTGTGTTCTCTAATTTAGCGAATCTTGATTCAATAACAGCGATGACATCAGCTTTAGTAGCCGTAATCATGTCTATGAATTCTTGTTTTGGATCGTACATATGATTCTCCTTATTAGTTTTAAATGCTTATCTTATTTAGGCTGAGTGGAGCTCGAGATAGGAGTCGAACCTACGACCTGAGGTTTACAAAACCCCTGCTCTACCAACTGAGCTACTCGAGCAAAAATAGGTGAAGGGCTAACCAAGGCCCTTCGCGTATTGTAAGGTAATAACTCCCTGAGAGAAGAAGCTTATTCAGCTAGCTTCTGAAAGAACGACATAGTGTCGTCATCCTCGTCTGCAGCGCTTGACTGAGGGGAATCAGCAGCGGTAGCAGTTAAGGTTGATGTAGTCGGAGCAGCTCTTACTGGCGCAGACACTTGTGGTGCTGGCGCTTGAGGGGCTGTATCTTCACCCAGTGCTAATACTCTATACAACTTCGCTTTAAGCTCGTCGTATGTTTTAAAAGCTTCTGGTTTGATAAATTCACCTAGTGCGTGTTCTGATTTCCAGACCGCTTCTAGTTTATCTTCATCCTCGAGTAGAGGTGTTGAAGAGTCGAATTCCGACTTATCATAGTTCCTGTAACCTTCAACGTTTCTGATCTTCAGCTTTAAAGCTGCGCCAGTCCATAAATCAAATGGGTTAACAGGACTTTCATCTTCAAATGCTGGGTTCATTGCATCGTTGAGCTTGTCAAAGATCTTTTTACCATATTTGTAGAGAAAGACTTTACCTTCGTTATCAGGATTCGCAGAATCAGCGACAACGTAGATGTTTGAGTAGAAAGAAAGTCGTCTTTTATACTTCCTTACTAAATCTTTATTAGATTCGATTCCACTGTTCCAGAGCATAGTATTATAATCTGATACAGGATCTTTTTGTCCAATAGTGGTGAGTGATGATTCGATATACCATTGTCCGGTAGGGCCTTGGAATCCATGATCCCATACTCTTACGAACGGTACATCCTCTCCATCAGGAGCGGGTAAAAACCTAATAACAGCGTATCCATTCCCTGCTTTATCTACAGTAGGTTTCCAGATTCTTTCATCAGGACCTCTGCGGTTAGCTTGGTTTGGTGTGTTAAGGGTTTGAAGTGCCTCGGTTAATTTAGAGAGCTCTGAGGCGGAGTTCTTCTTTAGTGCTTGAAAGCTTGACATAATGTCTCCTTGCGTATTGCGGTTTATTTGCGGTTTATTCACTTATTTCATAATGTAAAATAATCTAATGTAATCGACTTCATCTTGTCTAACTTAATAGATAAGAATGGTCGGTACTTAGTTATTATAGTATATTTATCTTGCCAAGTCAAGTCTTTTTTCAATTCTTTTTCCCAGCTAGCTGAATATCCAACGAGCATATCTAATATGATCATTGTCTCAATACATATCTCTTGTCTAAGGTATAGTCGCAATAATAGCGGGTGCCCATACTTCTCGATTTCAAAATTTGTATTAAAGTCTTGATCGAGTCTCGTAAGATCTTGCTTGAAGATATACGATAACGATTCTTGTCTCTTTTTCCAATTGCGATAATTCTCTTCAGCAGAGTCTTCTCTCATATCGCCAATCCAAAATTCACTTCCACTAACCATATTAGCTAATAGAAAGTTTGTTGCATCAGGATGTTTTGCTAACTTATAAAAAAAGTATTTGTCTTTTCTCGTTTCAAAGCTTTGTTCTGATGCTTTTACTCTACCATGATACTTAAAATAGTCATAGTTCGCTCTAGTAAAATGTTGTTTGAGGGCTAAGTATTTTACATAGCATTCAAATGGTGTCATGCCGGATCCGGGTCTAGAGTAGGTACCTCGCATAGTTCCGACCATTGCATTACTTTTGATTTGTGTACTGCCCATATTATAAGTGCTTCCCTACGTCCTTCTGTTATTGGTTCGACACCATGAAACGTATCTGAATCAAATATAATCATGTCACCGGCGTTAAGTTCAACCTTCGAAGGCTTATTATCGCCCTTGTCTATTACGAACCATCCTTTATTATAGTCGCTTTTGTTGTTTAAGGCAACTGATACTGAAATTTCTCTTTGTGGCCGGGTGTTTCTCATAAACGTCTCGTCAGGAGACTCATTACCGTGACTAGAAGTCTTTATGAAGTAGTCTAGTCGGTCAACATGCCAATCAAACTTCCCTTTCTCATGGCCATGATATACATTAACAGACCAAGGCTCCATAAAGTAATACTCATCGTCTATTGGAATAGCATCATGAAGAGCAACTCTTAATTTGTTTTTGAAGTGATCAGGTATGTTTTCTGCTCGCTCTGTGAACATTTGAGCAATACGTGATGTGTCATAACTGTCTTCTGGGTTAGTGCGAGAGATCGAAGCTGCCTTGGTGCTCTCCAATGCTAAGAAGTATTTTCTTAAGTCTTTAACTTCATCATCGCTCCAAAATTTTGGAAACAACTTATACATATTATATCGGTAGCTTAGTTCCTGATGATTTTAACATCTTTAATTCTTCACCCTCAGCAGCCAGCTTGGCTTTGAGTACGTGACTATTCTTGACAAGTGAAGCGACACTCTCTACTTCTACATTATGTTTGTCAGCAAAGTAAATTATTGCATCCATGTATGTTGTATTAAGTGTCTTCACCATTGTTTCAATCTGTATAGAAAACTCTTTAACAGTCATGATCTTTTCATCTATCTGTTTCTGAACTTCCTTCTTTGCTGCAGCGATCATATTGATTCTAACCTCACCATGAGCCTTTCAGCTCTCTTAGTTACTTGTCTATACCATTTACTATCTCTGCCTTCAACAGCAGCTGTTTTCCAATCGCCACTTTGCAATGCTGCAACGTGCTTCCTAAAACCAGTTAGTCTAGTACGACCCATATTAAACATCATATTGGCAATTACTTGCTTAGCTTCTTCAGGATAACCATCCCAGCCTTGATGTAGTATTTTACAATCTGACAATACGCTTTGCACGTCGTGTTCAAATAATGCAACGCATCGATCTTCAGTAATGGGACTACCTACTGCCTTTCCTGACTCTTCATCTGAGCCTAAGATTAGATGCCCTATACCAACGGTAGGTAGCCCTAGATGATCATGATAGACCTCTAGTACCTTTCCCTCATCGATGGTTAATTGTTCTCTTAGTTTATTCGTATCCATTGGTTGGCCTCCGCCTATCTACATATAGATTATAGTCGCTTTTGATGTCAATTGCAACTGTTATCTACCTTTCACGTGAATTAATTTAACATATGTATATTATAACGTATTTAGGCGATGAGGTCAACTGTTGTTTTATCGCTCGAACAGAGTTTCTGCTCTACAATATTCTGCACTCCTGCAGTCTCTTATGTTTTGCTCCCAAATTGCAGCCTCAGGCATCCAATCAAATTCAATATCTCGTATGTAATCATTAGCACTACACTGCATTACAAACATACTACTTAATAGCAATAAGAACTTTTTCATCTCTCTCCCTCTTTAACGTTTTGTATCCCTCTTCATCTAAATGTGTAATAGCAAGCCAAGCATGCGTCATTTCGTCGCCTGTTCTTGAGCCTCCTACTACCCACATATCAGGGTCTGGATTATTTGGATTGTTAGCAGTATTATCATACCACTGTTTTAAAACAATAACAGCACCAGCAGGTATTAGCGGCGCTGCATCTGGAGCAAACAAATGACTATGATGCCATACAGCACTCCAATTAGATACTTGACTAATCTGCTCAGTTCGTCCTGTCTTAGGATAAAATATCTCTAAGCTTGCGGCATTCATTCTTAAATGACCGTGAGGTTGAAAGCTATCTAACCTTACTGGATGATCAAAGCTATGGAAGCCTTGCGTCATATAATAGCCATTTGGAGGAATAACTATATCGGCTTGGTCTCCTAATCGATATAAAGCCAAATCTTGTTCGTAGTTCAGTTCTAGGCTTTCCTCTTCTGTGTATAACCAAAGCCCAATCTCCACTACGTTGTCTTTGATAACTGATCCTTGTGCCATTGCTCCAAGTCCACCCGGGAACATATGAATGTCCCAACTCACTTGCGAATTTGCTGGAAGCTTTCTGCATACTCCCTCTGGGACGATCTCTCCCCACTTTCCCATAGCATATTCAGTCAGCATACCTTGTCTGCCTCCATTATTAATAATACTACTATTAGCATGATGTACTACTGACTTTGCATTGCCGCGTGGCTTAACCTGGATTGCTTTGATGCACCTATCTTCAGTTAGTCCTGTTGGAACATTATGCTTATGCCACAAGTCATTACCACTTGCTGGTATGTCTATAGCAACGCTAGGTATAATATGATCCGGGGCTCCAAAGTCGTCCTCAAAGCTCCACGCTTCATGGTCTCTTAACGGAGGATACTGAAACACAATCTCCCCGTCACCATGCTGTGCTCCTTGATCAACCCACTCCACAACTGTGTCTATATCTTTTTGAGACAGCCTCCAGTCACCTTGTAAGTCTTGTATACCAATGCCATGATCATATGCATAAGGCGGCATTTCTCTCTTCATGACCTTAAGCGATATTAATGGTGCCCAAGGTCTAACTTGCTCATATGTTTCGAAACTCATTGGTCCTATACCACCTTGTCGGTGACACACAACGCAATTGTCGTTAATGATGTTTGCTACCTCTGTAATATAATCTGTCGCCCATGCAGGTGCAGAGGCTATGGCTAAAAGAGCCACGGCTATGAACTTATTCATGTTTTTATCCTCTAGGTTTGTAGCAACTGCTGAGAGAACTCTCAATGCTACTTCTATTTAGCTTTTACTTATGTAATGCTTCTGAGGGAGAGTAAATCGATATGAGCTCTTCTTTACCCTTCACTTTAATGTAACCAATGTGCTTAGTAGGATATTTAAAAGGTAATTGATCTTTAGTGAATGATGATATAATAGTTTTGTATTCTAAGTACTCGTGTCTTGCAGCGGTGGCTTCAAGTCTGGCGGCAAGGTTGACGGCATCCCCAATAACCGAGTAATCAAATCGTGACACAGAGCCCATATTGCCAACAATACAATCACCGGTATTAACACCAGTACCAACATTGATATCAGGAAGGCCTCTCTGTTTGTATACTTCTTTAAGTTCATAAGTTTTATTCTCTATCTCTATTGCTGACTTAACAGCCATTTCTGCGTGATTGTCACAAGGCAAAGGAGCATTCCAAAATGCCATTATACAATCGCCCATATACTTGTCTATGGTGCCGCCATTATTTAATATGATGGTAGTCATAGCATCCAAGAACTCATTTACTAGTTCAACTAGCCCTTCTGGATCATCTTTGTTTTTATAAAATTCTGATATTGGAGTAAAGCCGACAATATCCATAAACAAGAAAGACATCTCTTTTCTCTCTCCACCAAGCTTTAATAATGATGGATCTTTAGCTAACATATTAACCATATCCGGAGATAGATATGTTCCGAATTGTCCTTTGATTTGCTCTCTTAATTTATACTGAATAAAGAAGTTACTGCCGTAAGCATGCAAAGCAATAATGATAAATACAATTGTACCAAACGTCCAATCTAGGAGTACGGATGCCGAAGACCAGAAGTAATATGATACGCCGTAGGCGACGAGTCCAGCTACTGCAGAAACGAAAAACGATACTACCAATCCAAGATAATAAACAGCGAGAATTAACGCCATTGATCCAATTAGAATTAGACCTATCTCCAGAAAAGGAGCCCAGTCCGGCCTACTTATGTAACCAAGTGGATCCCTTCCCTCTTGATACTCCTGTTGTAGAAGTGTCTCAACAATCTGAGCTTGAACATAATGAGGATACATTTGCCCAGCAGGAGTTGGTACTAAGTTAGCTAAACCTGCCGCTGTAAGACCTATAATAACATGCTTGCGTTCTAAATTAGGGAGTGTATCAACTCCCCACTCATATTCGTCAAAAGTTTTATTCCAGTTAATCCAAACTGAGCCATCACTATTAGTTTTAAATTCTCTCGGATGAATATAAAAAGAATCTATACCTAAATCTCTATCTACTTTAACTGTAAAGCCTTTTGTATTACTAATTGATCTTATTATCTCTAACGGCATGGTAGGGAACAATCTTGGTGCACAATCTCCATCTCCTACTACCTGAACTGCTAGAGGCATTCTTCTTGTTAAGCCATCTACACTAGTAGACGCATTAACCATCCCTAAACCTCTTACCGCATTATCGAATTCAGGAATGTTAGTTACTATGCCTGGATAGGCATCGACGAAGTCGCAAGCATTGCCATTTCCAGATGTACCTAATCCAATATACCTTCCCTTTGGTCCATCTACATTAGCTGCTTTTTGAGCTAATACAGCTGCAGTTGGCTCTTGTAGCCATGGTGTTAAGTATTTGTCTTGGCCGAATCTATCAGCCTCTGGAAACAATATTGTAAATGCTACAACACCTGCTTGTGCGGTCTCTAACTCTTGAAGCACATTAGCATAATGTCCTCTTGGAAACGGATATTGACCTTTCTCTTTTAATGTACCTTCTCCAATATTTAATATTACAACATCTGAGCTTTTTTGTTTTGGTAGTGAGGTTATCTTTGCATCGAATCCCATTAGTCGAATTTGCTCGACTGCAGCTGGGTCTGATACTTTAACGAATAAGCAGAGCGCTAATACGGCGAACACCGCCCACATTGAAGTTAGGTACTTCATTTATTGTTGTGTAACTGTAATCGCACATCCACCAGACGTTTGACAGTTCTGAGTTAGCGAATAGTTTTGGGTAGTATTACCCTGTTGTATTAAGTTTAAATCTGTTGCATACGATCCGTTTAAAGTTATCGTTGCGTTATGCGCACCATTTCCAGTTTGTAAAAAATCTACTTCGTTACCAGATGTATTGATTCTTAAATACATATTCTTTACTCCATCGTTGGATTGTGAACCAAATACATCATTATTACTACCGTATATTAATATATCTGCCTGGTGTCCAGAGCATGAGGAAGTGTTGCAGTTTCTCTGATGTCCAATTACTGAATTATTATTACCATGAATATCGATAGTAACTTTATGGCCACCTTTTTCGGCTGTGTCTTTTGCCCAAATAGTATCAGTTCGAGAATCTATTATGTAGCCTTGAGCCCACCACATCTTGTTGCTGGATCCAGCCACGTGAAACTGTATATCATTCTCATTACATGTAGTCTTTGTACAATTTTGCCAGAGCTTTATATTATTACTAGCTCCATCTAGATCACCACCCCAGCTTAGGCCTGATCCCCATGCTGTTGCGCCATAACTTAGATTATCATCTGTATAACCTATTTCTTGATCATGGCCTTCTTGTTTTAAATCAATGAGATTATTGTCGTGCGCGAGCGAGAAGAATATCTTATTATCATATCCTACTTGTTCAATAGTCAAATCTAAATTATCAGTAGATGTACTACTAACTTGATCGATTAAAATACTATTCGTATTATCCGCTCTGCTTAATGATGATAACAACAGACTGGCCGTCACCAACACTAATAAGATTTTTTTGTCCTTCATTTTCACTCTCTATCGTTGTATTGGAACCTATTGGTATTCTTATCGAGATGATTCCATTAACCTCTCTATAAAACCATATTTGTCCCATTCCCTGGTCAATGATGGTATTATACTGTGTAGTTTTATCAAAGCCTAATACTGTTCCTACAATATCTCCTGTTCCGCTTGATGAAGATAACACTCTTTTATTCTTTAATATATTAACTTCCTCTAAGGCTACTAATATATCTTGCAAGAAATCTACATCAAGTAAATCCATATCCAGTTCTGTAAATTCTAAATCATCTTCTGCTAAATAATCATCAGCTAAATAATCTGTATCTAGGTCATTAAAATCTAGAAGAGAAGTAGAACCACCGGCACTAGAGCTTTCAGTTTCATCTTGTTGCTCTCGTATCTCTCTAGGAGGATTGACAATAAACATATTATCAATCATAGCTATACTTAAATTCTGTAATGTAACCGGTTGTGCAGGTTGCTGATCAAAACTTGACACCATCGTAGCTTGATAAGCTTCCGTAAGGAAAACCTCACCCCCTAAATTACTAACAACTATACTTCCAGAAGGTGAACAATCTCCATCGATTGTACACTCACTCTCTGGCAATAATATTACTAAACTTCTTCCTAATTCATCAACTGATGTAGTAAAGTCCGTTCCCCTTACAGCAATAGTAGCTGTTGGAGTTGTTAATATTATATTCTCTCTTGGTACTAAACCTAATCGGCCTGTTGCGAATCTTGCCGTACCACTTACAAAATT
>Ga0114994_10001828_pt1 | contig 15394 bp, 10 predicted proteins | sample ArcticOcean_MG_C_9_FD_87043 | JGI IMG/M metagenome (GOLD analysis project Ga0114994, IMG submission 87043) | Marine microbial communities from western Arctic Ocean - ArcticOcean_MG_CB2_152 | ecosystem: Environmental > Aquatic > Marine > Oceanic | place: Arctic Ocean: Canada Basin | collected... | reverse complement strand
GGTGGCGCGCGCCGCGGCGGCGGCGCCCGTGTCCGAGATGCACGCGCAGGCTTTTTCTGCGGGCTCCTCCGCGTCCTTGTACTTCTTGAGCCGCACGAGGACCTTTGCTAAAACGGCGAACGCGGTCGCCGTCTCCTTGGCGCGCTCGCCGCAGATCAGGTGCAGCGTCTTCGCCGCCGCACTCGCTTCGTGGAACGCGTCGTTGACGAGCCCTGTTCCGTCGCCGCCGAGGCGCTCCAGGGCATAGGCACGTTTTAGTAAAACGTCGGCGCGCGCAGAACGGACACACGCCAGGTTCGGCGACTCGTCGCCCTTGCCGTCGTAGGCGAGGAGCAGGCGCTCGGCCAGTTCTAAGGCAGAAAACGCGTCGTCGTACTCGCCGCGCACGGCCAGCAAGTGCGCCCGCGCGATGTGGACGGGCCCCGCGGCGTCCGGCGACAGCATTTTCATGGAAGCCATTTGTTTCAATGTCTTCAGGGTCGATATATAAACTTTTTCCGCCTTCCCCAGGTAGCCGCTGCCGATGTGGCTCCGGCCCAGCCCGAGCTTCGCGTCGAATAGCAGCGTGGGGTTGGCGTTGAAGTGCTTCCCGGCGACGATGAACGCGTCGGCCGCCTTTAAATGGGCGCCCTGGGCCTGTAACGCGTGGCCCCGCCGTAACTGCGCCAGGCCGATGGACACGTGCGTCGAGCGATTACGCTCCTTGCGCTCCAATAGGGCCAACCGTCCGCAGAGCTGCGCCTCCTTGTCGTGCAGGCCCAATTGGCCCACTAAATCGGCGACCGCCGACGTCAGGGACGCCGAGGCCGTGTCGTCCGCGACGAGTTCATCAATGGCGCCTAACAAAGATGACCCGTCGCCCCGCTCGTACAAGCGTTCCAGTGCTTGCGCCTGGAGCTCGATCTGGTCCCAGTCGCCTCGAAAGAAGCTTCGGAAGTGCTCGTAGAACTTGTGCGAGTCGCGCTCCACCGCGAAGTCCTTGAGCGGTCGCAGGTGGATCTGGCACTCCACCATATGTTGACACGCTTGGGTCGACAAGGCCGACCCGAGCGCCGAGCCCGCGACTTTTATTGGATCTAAGCGCATTTTGAGGTTCACGTCCCGAAAGCCAGCCGGCGTCGGGTGCTTGAAGCGGTTCGAGCTCTTCACGATCGTCACGCCGGCGTGTTCTGCTAGCGCGTCCACGGCCGCCCGCGCGCCCGCGGGCGTCTCCACGACCAAGCACCCTCTCACAATGTCGCAGACCCAGCTGATGGGGTGCGGGCGGTCCCCATAATCGAACCTAGCCTTTTCTTGGGCCCGCGCCACGCCCTTCAGGGGCGCGAGCATGAGCTTGGGCGTCGATCGATCCGCCTCAGCAGCTACCTTCTTCACCTTCATGAGGAGATGTTCAAAAGCCGGCTTGCAGAGCTCCGCCGCTTTATAGAGCTCGGCTAATGTTTGGCAGGGCTGGTGTTCTACAGAAACCTGCTGGCCGATCTCGGCGTACCCTTTACCCTCGAACAAGTTGACCGGATCTAGAGTCAGCAACGCGTACTTCGCGGGCTGCGCCTCCCAGAGCGCCGCCGCGTCCTTGCGGAAGGCGTAGAACGCCTTGAGGGACTGGTAGAAGGTCTCGGCCGCCTCGACCCGCGCCGCGGTCACGGCGCAGGCGCTCCGCAGCGTGGCCCGCGGCACCCGGTCCTCCGCGTCGGCGTGCGTCCGCCACTCGACGTTGTGCTCCAGCGTCGTGCCGAGCAGCGCCTCCGCCTGGGCGCGCGGCACGCGCTCCGGCAGGTCGCTCTCGGCCAGCTCGTGGCAGGAGGCGGCCGAGCCCATGGCGGCTGCCCCGCGACCGCACCGGTTGGTCGCTGAACGGCGCCGACCGGTGCGCCGGATGTGACCACTCGTGCGAGCTCCGTGACGAGCTAGCGCCCTCTCCCAACTTGCGCCGGTCTCTTCATTCGAGCCCCGGCAACGGACCGGATGCCTCTAGATCCGGAGCTCGAGCGTCCCTGACGCTTCTCGGGTGCGCGAAGAACCTTGCTGGGGAGATTCGTTTTAAGAAAACCCGAACCTGAATTGCGCCGCGCGCTAACTTCAGCGCGCTAAACCTGCACTAGCGGCTGGTCAGGCAGCGCCATGGCCAAGGGCTCAGGCGCGAGCTATTTAGCGGTCGGCCTCGCGGTCGGCAGCGCCTATTACTTGCGCAATGTCGCGTTCCCGGGTGAGCAGCTGCGTCCGCTCAAATCGCCGAGCGCGTTGCGGGGGCCCGCGCGGGGGTGACGCTGCCACACGCACGCGCCGTCGACGCGTCGAATGTCAGCGCTCCGGCACAACCATGCATGCCGCCACGGTGCACGCGCGCGGCACCGCCCGCGACGGCGGCGGAACCGCCCGCCCGCCCACCCACCCCGCTCCGTGGCGCCGCGCGTATTATAACAAACACGAAACACAGGCAAGTTCGGCGCCAAGGAGGAGTCCATGACCTCGGAGGAAATTCTAGCGAGGTACGACAACTACTACTCGGGCGCGACGGACTGGGACACGGCCCAGCAGCCGGCCCACGACGAGCAGAACAACGCGGCCGCCGCCGAGCGGTACTTCACCCTCATCACGGACTTCTTCGAGTACGGCTGGGGCGACGCCTTCCACATGGCTCCCTTGCGGCCGGACTGGTCCTTCAAGCGGAGCATGGCCTACTGGGAGGCGAACTTCGTCTTGACTGCGGGCATCAAGCGGGACATGAAGGTCGCCGATCTAGGCATGGGCATCGGCGGGCCCATGCGACGGGTCGTTGAGTTCGCCGGGGCCAACATGACGGGCGTCACCATCTGCCAGCACCAGGCGAATCGAGCGAACCAGATCACGGCGAAATTACCGGCGTATATTCAGGACCGGACCGAGTACCTGGTGGGCGACTACAACGACTTGCCGTCGTCCATGCAGCCGTCGACGTACGACGCCGCGTACTTCATGGAATCGTTGTCCCATTCGGAGGACCGGGCCATTCCGCTCGCGCAAGCGGCCAAGATCGTGAAACCGGGCGGCATCGTGGCGGGCTGGCAGTGGATGCTCAAGCCGGCGTTCGACTACGACAACCCGCGGCACATGGATTTGAAGCGAGCCATGGAGTACGGCGGCGGCCTGAGAAATTTGAACAAGCCTGAGGCGCGCCATGAAGAGTATAAACGAGCCGGGTTAGAAGTTTTGGAGTCCTATGACATGGGCACGGACGCGATTGAAAGAGGGCATTTAGGGTGGTGGATCGCGTTGACCACGGGTGTCGATTTACCGTCCCGCTTGACGTCGTCGCACTGGGGCCGCAAGCTCACCATGGGCACGGTCAAGATTCTGGAGACGATCGGCGTCGCCGAGAAGGGCACGCTGCGCACGGCTCTGATGCTCGAGCACTGCGGCTTCGGGGCCGCGACGGCCGGTGAATTGGGCATCTTCACGCCGGCCTGGGTGACCATCGCGCGCGTGCCCCCGGGCAAGAACGACAAGGAGCACGCCAAGCGCATCGACGGGCTCCAGGCCACGATCGACCTCGCGCTCAAGTCGAAGAAGTAGATGTTTTTGCAGATAGCTCCCCCCACCCCCGCCCCCCCGCCGGCGAGTGGGTAATAGATCTTTTTCCGGGAGTCGATGCTACCGCCGCCGCCGCCTAAACCAGTAGACGGGTTTTGAATACAACACACACATGTACACACCGGGGGGCAGGCCTTGCCATCACGCGCTTTTCATCGCGCAGCCCTTAGGACGATCTAGCAGCGCTGTGCGCAGCGATCTAGCAGCGCCGCGTTGCTAGATATGTCCGGCAGATTCTACATGACCAACGCGGAATTCGAGCAGGGATTTCGACAAAGCTACTATGTGTGGATAAGGCAGTGGGTGCTCTACGCGTGCGCGTGCGTCAGCTACTGCTGCACCTATGGGTCGTCCTGGGCGGCTGCGCCCTTTATGCTGATCGCGCATTTCGGCATCAACTACTTCCTTGGTTCCCTGGAGATTCATGCCAGCGCGCGGTGGCTGGTAGGGGGCGCGCGCCTCGGCTGCGGCTCCTGGCTGGGTTGGCGGGGTCTCGTCGCTGGATGGCAGTGTTATCTAGTCTACTACGCGTACTTTCACCTGCGGTGGTACTGGTGCCTGCCGGCCGTGTCCTACGCGGCCTTTGTGAGCACTTGGCCCACTTTCATCATGAACCGGATGAGGCTGATACTACTGCACGAGCGGGAAGGTGAGGAAGAACTTGAAGGCGCGCTGCTCGACGCAGGCGTCGCGCCGGTGCTGCAGCGCTATATTGCCGGCTACGCGCCGTCGGCGTGCCTCGAGGATGCGATACGGGTTACGCATCATCTTGTGGTCCCGAAAGCCTGGGATTACGACGACATCGCCGCTTGCGCGGTGCTGACCGAGGCCGGCGTCCTCGAAGCGCTCAATCTTGCTTCCGTCAAAGCCAAGACGGACATGGCGAAAATACTCGCGCGCATGACCTCGAACAAGATCGGGCGCGCGATCAACTCGGCGCGGGGGCGACGGCTGCGCCAAAACCAGCAGCCGCCGGCGGCCTCCGCCGAGCGCGCCACCGACTTTCGCCGAGCGCTGGCTCCGCCGAGCGTAGCAGCCAACTGGGCCTCCGACCTCGACCGCTCCGACCTGGCGCGCCGGGAGGCGGCCGCCGCCAGGGCGACGCGGGCCCTACTGGCCGAGGAGGACAACAAGGCCCAAAAGAAGAAAAGTAGCGCCTCTCAAAAGAAGAAGAAGGGCGGCAAGAAGGGGCCGTCCAGTCGGACGCGCGCCGCGCCGGCGCCGGCACCGGCGCCCGCCCCTGCACCGGCACCGGCGCCGGCGCCGCGCACCGAGCCGACGCCTGCAATCGCTCCTACTCCTGCGCAAGGGCCATTGCGCCTTGAGTCGACGCCCGCTCATGCTTCAGCGCCGCGCGCCGAGCCGCCGCGCCCTTCTTCTGGCGATGGCGCGCGACGGAAAGCGCCGGCGACGGTCGAGGCTCCCGCGGTGGCCGTGAAGCCCGTCGCGCCACCGCCCGTCGCGCCACCGCCCGTCGCGCCGCCGCCGCGGCTGAGCGTCGGCGAGCGGGCGCGCCTGCGCGCCCAAGCGCGCGCGGCCGCGTCGGTCGCCACCGAGGCGGAGGGCGAGATGCGCGCGTTCCTGCGCGACCTCGGGCTCGCCGAGGAGCACGCGCCCTGTATCCCCTGCCAGGCGCCGGAGGACCTCGCGCACTTGTCCATCGAGGCGCTGGTGCGCCTCGGCCTGCCGCCGCGTGACGCCGCGACGATCCGGGCCGCCGTCGGGGCAGCGCCGCCGGACGAGTACTTCTGCCCTATCGCCTGCGACCTCATGGTTGACCCGTGCTTCGCGGCCGACGGCCACTCGTACGAGCGCGAACACATCGTCGCGTGGCTCGCGACGCACAACACGTCGCCGCTGACGAACGAGCAGCTGCCCCACCGCATGGTCGTCCCGAACCACGCGCTAAAGGCGCTGATCTGGGGGTTCGCGAACCCTTGACTGACGAACCCATGCCGCGCGCTGTTGTTAATATGAATATACGAAGCAACTTCAAGTTGTTACTGCCTCTATTCGGAGGAGAATACAAGACGGGGACCCCCGCCCACCAAGTTCTTACCCTAGCCAGGAATGCGCGCTGAGGCCTCCGGCCCAAACCCGTTTTGATCAGCTTTTTTTGATTTTTTCGTAGTCGGCAAATCGCTTTGGCAGCCGCTACACATTCCATTCGACGCTACAGCCGTCGAAGTGCAGCCGGACGTTGACCTCGTAACGCGCAGCAACGGTAACCGCACCGCCGGTCGCTGTACACGGAAAAAAAGCTGCACTGTTAACCATGGCGAAACCGGACGTCGAGCAGAAGGTGGACATGTCCCTGGACGAGCTCGTCGCCATGCGCCAAAAGGAGGCGAATAAGAAGGCGCCGAAGAAGAAGGCCGCGCCGCGCGGCGGCGCCAAGACCAAAGGCAAAGCGCCGAGCAAGCAGGCCGTCGCCCGGGAGGCCAACAAGATGAAGCGCCAGCAGAAGATGAATGCTCGTCGGGGCATCGGTGGCCCCAAGCTCTCCCAAACCGAAATCCAGCGCCGCGCCTCCAAGACCACGAAGAAGAAGGGCGCCAAAGTCACGCTCAGGGGCCGCGGCGCCCGGGTCAAGAAGCCGGCCTTCCGGCCCGCCGGCCGGGCCCCCGCCCGCAAGGCCGCCGGTGGCCAGGCCGAGCAGCCCAAGAACATTAGCATCGAGGGGGGCAAGACCGCGCGGCCGGTCTCGATCAAGAATTTCACCCTGCCGAAGGACACGAAGATGGTGATATCCTTCAAGAAGATCGGTAAGGGCGCCAAGGCCCCCGCCAAGAAGAAGGCCGTCGCCAAGCGCAAGGCCCCGGCGCGCAAGGCCCCGGCGCGCAAGGCCCCGGCGCGCAAGGCCGCGGGGAAGAAGAAGCAGACCGTCCAGGTGAACGTCAACGCCAAGAAGCGGCCGCAGCGGAAAAAGAAGTAGTGGGTTCGGCGCGTAAGGGGCTCAGATTTTACTCCAATAGTAGCTAGCGGCAGGGATAGCTGCGTGTGCACGCCGCCGCCGCGGGACTTCCGGAGGAGCAAGGTTCCAATAGTATACGATGCTTAGCCGGGGGCAGGTCAGCCGCCGCGCGCCGCGCGCCGCTCGGCCCGCTTGCCCGCGAGCCAGGCCTCGATGCGCGCCCGCAGCTCCGGCAGGGGCACGACGTCCGCCGGCTCGAGGGGCTGGCGCGAGAACGGGTCCGAGAGCTCGTTCAATAAATGCTGGCGGATCGTCGAGTCGTCCACGACGTGGCCGGACGGTAATTTGACGGGCGCCGTCATCAACTCCGCCGTCAGGGGGTCCACGAACTCCTCCGGGGCCTCATTTTCGAGTCCGTCGTCCAGGGACAGGGCTTCCCGCGCCGTTGAAGCCTGCGTCGCCAGGGCATCCAGGGCGTCCAGCTGCTTCGTCGATAAAGCACCGAGCCTCCGTAACGTCTGCGCACACCTCGGCAACAACTCCGCGTCGTAGTACCCACTTTCCGCGAGCGCGCCGGGGAACTCGGGCTCGTTCGAGAAGTGCGTCGCGATGCGACCGACTCGAGATAAGATATCTTTGGGGTCGAAGCCGTACTGCTCCGGCGAACTGATCTTGATGTCCAACGATCTTTTGCCCGTGAACTGCCGCACGACTGAGAGGAGCATGCCCGCCAGCCTCGACCGCAGTTCCTGGCCCATGAAGGCCTTGGACACGGCCGCGTCCCCCGTTTGTAGCTCGACCAACCCCAAGATCTCCGTGCACAGCTCCAGCTCCTGCTTCAAGTGCCGCTCGTGGTCGGCGTGGCGACTATCCAACTCCTCTTTTCGCGTCTCGTTGGCGCCCTCGTACTCCTCCCGCAGTCTCCGAAACTCGTCCGTCGTCGCCTCGATCTGCCCCGTGCGCACCTGGTGGTTCCGGATTTCCGGCAAGTGTTCCATGGCGCCCGCCACTAACTTGTTGGTTTCGTTCAAGAGGCCGTTGGCGAAGGTGACGAAGGCGCGCACGTCGGCCACGATGGTCCGGAACGCGGCGCGGTGCACGGGTGCCGCCCATAAATGCCGTACGAGCGCCGCCACCCGCAACCGCTGGTCCGCGATCTGATAGATATCCCCCAGGTACTCCGCGTCGCCGAACAGCCATAAAATAGCGGGACACAGTTTGGACGCCAACTCCGGCGAGGCGTTGGCGAGCAAGTCCATGTTGCCCGGGTGCTCGCTCAGCGGGTGCCGCATCATATTTTCGTCGTACGTCTTTCCTCTAGCACTCACCGGTAAGAACAGGTCGTACAAAGCTTTGCCGAGCTTCTCGCGGGCGTGCGGGGATTTTACAAGCGTGTCCGTGGCGCCTAATAAACGAGCACACAACGCCAGTAGGTCCGTCGCCGGTTTACTTCTCTTCAAAATGTCGGGCCGAATGCCATTCAACCCGCAGGGGATATTACACACATCTTCCAGCATGAACTCGGGGCACCGCCGTAAATCGTCGTCACTCAACCGCAATAACCATCTACATTGACAAGCGCTAAACTGGATCACGTCGTCCACGACCGCGTCCGTCACCAGCGCCCCTTCCCGCGCGACGGCCTCGGCGAGCAAGATGCGCACGCGCGGGTCGTCCCACCCCACGCGGTGGCCCAGCTGGTACGCCCGCTGCTCCGAACCGTGCACCCGTTCGAGCTCCGCGCCGAACCCGAGCGTCACTGCCCGGCTACAGAGGAAGAAGCACTGCGTGACGAAGTGGAAGGCGGGTTCGGAAGACAGCTTCAGCGCCGCCTTGAGCTCGTCGTCGTCGTACATCTCCTGGTCCGAGTCGACGTCCATCGCATCCGGCATCGGCGCCACATTGACACACGCCAGGTCCGCGGGGTACGCCGCTTTCCCGAGCGGCGACTTGGTTAGAAAGTCCAAGGACGCCACCGCATTCGCCTCCTTCTTAACGTCGCCGAGAAACGGTCTGCATAGTCGCAGCCAGGCACCACAGGCGCCCAAGCGCGTCGATGGCGCCGCGTGGACGTGCCGCCCGGGCTTGGAGCGGTTCAGCAAGGCGGCGAGCCACCGGAGCGCGATGTCCCGCGATACGGGACCGTTCCGCACCAGCCCCTCCACCAGGGACGCCACGGCTTCTCTACACACGGACACGCGCTGGCTCAGCTCGCGCGTGGCGCTTGGCAGGTCCTTGGGGGCGTGCACGCGCTGGATCAAGTCCCGTAAGGCCCGCTGCTGGATCTCCAGCGGCACGTCGTTCTTGTAGTTGGCCCCGCCCGAAACTCTTAAGAGGAGCCCCAACAGACAGGTCTTCTCGAGGGGCAGCCCCCGGTTCATCGACTGCTGTACGCCCCGGAGCATGGCGCCCCACTGGGCCGCCTGGCCCTGGGCCATGCCCGCCTGGCCTAAGAGAGCCGCGAAGCCTTCGTTCTCGGGCACAGCGGCGTCGCCATTGGCCGGCCGTTCCAGGGAAGGCACGGCGAAGGCCTCGTGGGCGGCCAAGGCCGCCCCCGCAACCTTCTTGCCTGCACAGCGTAACCAGGTGGTCAGCGCGCCGCACACCTTGTCGACGTTTACTTCCGCAGCGTCCGCCTTTTTTAACTCGACGCAGCACTGGTCGATCAAGGGTTTCGCGACCTCCACCTTCAAGTCCGCGCTCACCTTCGCGAGAGCGTTGGTCAGGAACTCCGCTCGTAACGCGGGGCCCGTGCCTAACAAGGCGTTCGCCAATTGCATTCGGGTGGTCTGACTACACGCCCCGATGGCGCCCGGCCGCGCTAGAACAATCGCCGCTAAACTCGCGCTCGTGTCGCCGCAGGCCTGGACCGCCTTTTCGCACTCAGGATCCTGGCGGCTCCGCGCCGCGCGGACCTCGTCCCGGCAGCGCACGAAGATCGCGTGGAGGACCTGCAGGGCGTCCTCGCCCTTCTTGGCCCGCTGGAGCCGCAGCGCCACGACGGCGCCGCAGGTCTTCTCGTCCAAGGCGCCGTTCACCTCAGCTTTTGTCACTTCAAACACCTCGCCCGTCGCCCTGGGGGGGCCGTCCACGACACTGCACCGGAGCACCCGTCTTAGCGCCCGCTCGACGGGGACCGGCTTCTTGACGGATGCGGGCGCGGTCGGCGAGGTCACCGGCGACGCCTGGGCCGGCCGCTTCTGCGCGGGGGCCCGCGCCGGCGGCGACGCCCGTTGCGCCGGCGGCGCCGTCACGGGCGTCGGCGCCGCGCCGCCGGCCGAGGGGGGCGACGCGCCGAGGCGCGCCAGCCGGCGGCGGCGCACCTCCTCCGGGTCGTCGGGGTTCATATTTTTGTATATTGGGGTCTCGGTGACCTGGCGCTGACTGCTGCGGCGCTGCGGCGCTGCTTGTGCGGCGGCCTTCTAGGGATCACTGCGATGTCCCGTAAAGCGCTGTGGGTGCAAGCGGTGCCTCAGCGCGGTCAAAGCGGCGGGCGGGAGCTCGGGGAGACGATTTTAGACGGGTTCCTATCGCACCCGCACAAGATAATGGGGCTTGCGGTGGGGGCTCCGCATACTCGTCCTTCTCCTCCAAAAAACTGCAACGGCCTATGTACGGCCTATGTTATCATGTCCCGGCTACTAGAGCATCCCCCGGAAAAATAGTAGCGCGGTACCCAAGCAGGCCTCCAAGCCGCTCCTCTAGCTCCTGTACCAAGACGCCCCCCCCAAAAAAATAGCAGCGCGGTACCCAAGCAGGCCTCCAAGCCGCTCCTCTAGCTCCTCTACCAAGACGCCCCCCCCCTAAGCTAAACTACCATCCTTAAAACGTCACGGTCTGCACCCCTTCCCCCTCGTAGGGCGACACGTAGGGTAATTGCGGCGTCTGCTCTTGTCGGGACACGTGCGACAGACTGCCCTCGGGCGGCGGCCCTAATGCTCGAGCAGAATCCTCCATGGGAGGTAATTTCTTCTTGCCCTTGGCTTTCGGACCAATGCCAATGGTCGCCAGAATCTTTTCCGCGTTGTTCGCGTCGCTGCGCGCTCTTTCCATGACCTCCATCAATTGGTCTTTTTTCCGCTTCACGATGACGGCGTTGGCTTTCCGCGTCTGGATGGTCATCTCCCGCCTAGAAATCATTTCCTGCGTCCGCCGGTCGGCCTCGTGGATGCCTCTCAGCGTCTCGAGCCGCCGGTACTCGGCAATTCGCTTAATTCGTTCCACATTTTCTAACTTCATCTGCAGGCGCAGGCGATGCTTTTCCTGCGCGACCACGTTCGAACCCGCCCGGGCTTCCCGCACCCTATTAACCGCTTCTTCTTGCAGTTCAAAGGTAGCTAGTAAATCCTCTTTCCGCTCCTCCTCTTTCCTTCGAGTAGCCGCCAATATCATCTTCAGCCGCTGCTCCTGCAACTCGTTCTGGTGCACGTGCAACTGCCGTTCCCGCTCCATCAACTCCAGCTGCTCCTGCCGCAGCGACTCGTGGTGCGCTTTTTTCTCGAAGAAGTGCTCCTTTCTCTTCTCTTCCATTTTTGCTGCTTGCGCCATATTTCTAGATATGCGCGCCTCCATCTGCGCTCGTCGTAATTGTTTTCTGTGCCGATCCTCGGCCTGTTTTTTTTCCACCAAAGCCGTGCGCTCCTGCTCGGCCAGCTCCATTTCTTTCATCCGTCTCTTCACAGCGTTGGTCTGGGCCGCTAATATTCGTTGGGTCTGGAGGCGGTGCTCCTCCTGCTTCCGGAGGCGCTCCTCTTCCTTCGCTCGAGCTTTTTTCCGCAACGTCTTCTCCTGGCGCATGCGCTGCGCCCGCAACTCCCGTTCCTTCTCGAACATGTTGCGCGTCACGGCCATGCGCTGCGCTTCTTCGGCCTCTTCCGTGGCTTGGCGCTTCGCTTCCCGCAGGCGGTTGTCTTCCCCGCGCTTCCTCGCGGCCCGTTCCTTCGCCCGCCGCTTCGCGTCCTCCTTGCGCTGGGCCGCCTCGGCTTTCGCATCCCGTTCTCGCTGGATCTCGCCCATCTTGATCTCGAAGGCCATCATCTGCTCCAGCTCCTTGTCCTGCCGCGCTTCCATTTTGCGCATCCGCGCTTCTTCTTGTTCGAGGAAGGTGGCGTTCTGCTTCGCCTGGGCCGCGATCAACTGCTGGGGGGTGATGGTGGCCGTGGTGCCCACGCCGGACGAGGCCATCTCGGCCTCCCGGGCTTCCTGGGTGATGAGCCTCTTCCGTTCGGCCCGGACCAGCCGCATCATCTCGAAGCGCCGCTGCGTGTAGGTTTCGTGGCGCAGTCGTTGCACCGTGGGATCGACCCCATTGACGTCAAAGGAGTCGAGCGGCCGGATGCGCAGAATCTCCGGGTTCAGGCCATGCCGCAGGCACGCCTCGGCGCTCCGCGGCGTCAGCACTATTTTGGACGGAGGCGGGTTGAGGTCCGCGGACTTGGCTCGGGACACGCTCTCCCAGAGCTCCTCGATGGTCTGCGCCTTCTGCGCCAGCATGGAGCGGCTGCGCTTGCCCCTCCCCATGGTCTCGTGCCGTGGGCGCTGTCTCGTCTTCTGCTGCCGGTTTTTGGGCTGCCGAGGCTTTCGGAGGGCTCGATGGATAGCTGCGTGGCTGCCCGTTGGCCTGGTGTCGCGCGTATGACCTGCAGCTTCGCTTCGCGTTAACACACAGCGTCCAGTATAGATGTAAGGTAGTTAGGGGAAGAACTTGTCCCCGTCGGCCGCGGCCACGCATGGGGCGAGTCCCTAGGTGTCTTCGGGGCTGGAGCTGAAGCTAGTGGCTTTTTGCAGTCTCGAGCATACGCTATCGACGCGAGTCGCGCGGTGGACTCATCCTAGGACTCATCTCTGGGCACCAGCTGTATGATCTCTTTAGTTACCTCATCTTCCGGTCGCCGGTGCCCCAGTCGCCCTCCTCCGGCGACCGCAGGGCCTCCACCGTCTCCCCGAGCGGCTCGAAGGTCGCGGCCCAGTCGACGCTCGTCACGTCGCCCTCGCGCTTCCTCGCGTTCTCGCCGCCGATTTCCGTGAAGTAGTTCGCGTTCTGGCGCGTGGCCGCCGCGCCGCCGCCCGGCGCCACGCGGATGACGCGTCGCTTCACATCGCGCGCCAGGCGGAGCGACGCCTGGATGGCCACCTCGGCCAGGTCTTGTACGTCCAATGATCCATTGCCCTCGTCGGACACGGCCACGGGCGCCACGAGCTCGCCCTCCAAATCCTGGGGCCGCGCCGAGACCCAGGCGCGGTCGGACGTCAGTTGGACATTTGTAGCCGGCGCGACGATCGTCGCCTTGAGCGTCGGGTACGCTTCAAGAGCTTTCTCGCACGCGGCGACGCCGTCGGCCGATGTTAAGACATAACAAGCACCGTCCGGCGCCGTCGTGAGCGCCTGCAGCAGCGCCGCGTCCGGCGCGCCCTCGATCTGCTGCGGCGGCGCCGCGACCGGCGCGCGCTTTGCTTCCGGCTCGGAACTCATGAAGTTCTCGTTGCGGTTCGGGGGCAGCAAGGCCTCGGCGAGGCCGCCGAAGGGGTTCGGGAAGCCCGGCGCCGGCTTCGGTTTTTTGTCGTCCCACTTCAAGACGCCGTTCGGCGCGCCGCCAAATAAACCGTCGAGGAGGCCTTTTTGAGCCGGTTCGGCCTCGAACATTGTAGAATCCACGAAGTAGAGCGGCGCCGCCCCGCCAAGTAGGCCCCGGAACGTGATGAACTGCATCTCCGGGACGACGTCGCCGGGCGTGACGCTCGCCATGCTATAGGCCTTCCACAGGATCTTGTCCGTCCGTCGCACGAGCTTATCGGAGCCCACGAGGGCTGGCCGCCCCAGCCCGGAGTCGAACACAGACTCCATTCTTTGCAGCTTGCCGTACAGGGCGGCGGCGACCGCGCCGCTCGCGCCGATCACGACCGGCGACGCGAGGGGGCGGAGCGCGGTGGCCGTGCGCGCCGTCGCGAGGAGCAGTGCTAGGCGTGCGGCCATGGCTGCTGCTGTCTGAGCTCTTGCGAGGCTGCGGAGACTGCTGCCTGATGGCGTGCTCGGATGTAGCTGCGCGTCGCAGCGATGCAGGGCAGCGCGTCACAGCACGGCTTGGCGATTCTGACGGATGCTTTAGTCAAGGCCGGTTGCTCGCCGATTGCAGCTTCAATTTTAGTGCTTGACGCTTGACCTTGACGAGTGCTTGTACGGTTTTTTCACACGGGTTTCTCCGCCCTTGCATTGCGCCTCCCGGACCAGCCAGCCAGACAAGCAGCGGTCGCCGCGGTTGCAGCACCTTTCACGATATAATCTTCAGACCAGCGCAAACGACCCACCATGGTTGGTCCGTTGGAAGCGAGCTGGAAGGCTGTGACGGACGCCCTGGCGCCCGTGACGTCCACCGTTTCATCCGTAGCCGAAACGGCCGGCAGCTCCGTCGTCTCCGCGGCGCGCTCGACGGTCCTCGCCAAGCGGGACGTGGACAACCAGGGCACGCCGCTCCGGGACGGCATCCGGTCCGCGCGCGAGTCCTGGAACGCCGCTGTCCAGGCCGCCGACGGCGCGGCGACCAGCGCCGCGCGCGAGACCGACGGCTTCGCCACGTTGGTGAAAGCCAAAACCGCCCCGCTGGCGCCCTTCTACACGGTGGTCCACGACACCTACGCGGCGCGGCCCGAGGCATTGGTGGCCGGTGTTGCATTGGTGCCATTCGTCGTGACGCTGCCGTTCTCGCGGCTCGGCGCCGTCAAGAACGGCGCCGTCGCCGCGCTCGCCGCGGGCGCGCTGATCGGTGGCATGAAGGTTGTGGACGAGCGGGTTTAGTCTCCTGTTCTCCCGTTAAGTTATATTCAAGATTAAAGCAGCGAGCCATACTATGGAGCAGCATGCGCTGCGCGCACGCTTCGGACGACAAAGCTAAACACTCTCGAAAACGGGTTTTACAAATTACAAAAATGCGCCGCGAAGCAGTTTAAAGTTTTACACCCTCTGGCTGACGCACGGCAGCCTTTTGCGCTAGGCTGTTTGCCACACGTTGCCTTGACGCGGCGCCCAGCCACTGTATTTTAAGCACCAAGTACAAATTAGTGCCCATGGCAGACGAGGAGACGGAGGCGCCGTCGTCGTCGTTGGAGCTCCGGTCGCGGCGCCGCTCCCGTCGACGACCAGTGGCGCGGTGCGCGGCGCGGCGGGCGGCGCGCGCGACGACCTGCCGGCGGCGGTCCCTGGTTATATGGTGCGCGACGCGACGTTCGGCACGGGCGGCTCGGGCAGCGACGACGACGACGACGTCGTCGCGGAGTCGACGACGCTGGTTTAGCGCCTGACGACCGAGGATTGGAAGTTCGTCAAGGAGGCGCGCGCCCTGGGCAAAGGCGTGGCGATGGATTGGTACCTGGGCCGGACCATCCAGCACAACGGGCAGACGTACCCCGTGAAGCACCCGTGGTGTGCGTCCAGCGCGTGCGCGCGGGTGATGCGCAAGCTCGCGGAACTGGACGCGTCGACGACCGTGCGGTCACTGGCTTCCTACGAGTGCAAGCGGGAGGCGCACGTTCCGACGGTGCTAGCTCCGAACTTCGCCTTTGCGTTGCCGGCCGACTTCGGCGACGATGCTACGTGCGCGGCCGCGTGCCGGCGGGCGTATGCGGACTTCGACAACAGATTCCGCTACAGCCTGACCGCGACGATGCCGAGGAAGCTCGACCTCGAGGACGCGGAGCAGCGCGACCTGCTGCGCGAGTTCTACAACAAGTTTAGTTCTTTCGCGGGCGGCCTGGGCCGCCGGCCCTACTTGCGGAAGCGCGACATCTCGTGGACCCTGTTCGTCGAGGCGGCCCACCGGCACTGCCCCGACGTCGACGTCCCGTGGCTCATCGACTGGGACCTTCGGTGCGCGATGGCCTCGGCCACGGAGCGGCCGGCGCCGAAGAACGGCCAGT
>Ga0114994_10001825_pt1 | contig 15396 bp, 2 predicted proteins | sample ArcticOcean_MG_C_9_FD_87043 | JGI IMG/M metagenome (GOLD analysis project Ga0114994, IMG submission 87043) | Marine microbial communities from western Arctic Ocean - ArcticOcean_MG_CB2_152 | ecosystem: Environmental > Aquatic > Marine > Oceanic | place: Arctic Ocean: Canada Basin | collected... | reverse complement strand
TGCTTCGACTCGCTCGCCAAGAACATAGTCTCTAGGGGTGCATATTCTGCTCCTGCGCCTCCCGCAGGCAGGCCGGCGATTGCCGAGGGATGCCTGGTCTGCGGTACGTGCGTCGACGTGGCCAGCAACCGACTCTGCGGACCAGCGCAGTGCTTCGGTCGATCCCACCGTTTAAGTGTCGATGCGATTCGGCGAGCTTCTCGGCGGTTCGACGTCGATCACCCTCAGTGCCGCTACGCTGACTTCGAGGCTTGCCTCTCGCGCGCTGGCGAGCTGGATAGCGTCCTACAACGACTACTCCAAGAAGAATGCTTGGTGAACCTCTCCACGACGATGGAGGTTCTCACGTCGCTAGAGCACCCCCCCGTCGACCTAGTCTCGATGATTACCGTTGTTTCCGAGAGCGATGCGATGCAGTCCGATCGCTTCCGCGACGAGGTTGCAGGTCGGACTACTTCGAACCTTCGACGGATCCTGGAACGCTATCGGCTGAACTTCCAGGAGTACGGCTTGCGTCGGCTGTTCGGCGAAGACGTACACGACATCCGCATGGGCAATCAAGGATTGCGGTGGGACGGAAGCGTGACAACCCTGGAGTCTCTCGTGGAATCCAGCCAGGCCGAGGACGGTCATGACGTCGACGAGTGTGAGAGCAACTGGTCCTGTACACTGTGCCATGACGCCGGGCGTTGCAGCGAGCTCGACCCGGACCTCGGGGGTTACTTGGACGGCTTGGGCGACGCCGTAGCCGGTGCACCAGACTGGGTTGGGCGGTGCTGTACGCTATGCGAGTCGGCACGAGTAGACCCCCCCGCGTCGCACTCTACGGCCCCTGCAGTCCCGGACGGGGCTGTTCTGTTCTATCGGGTACCGAAGCAGGCTGGAGGTCGGGCGAGTTGCTCTGAGGCGATGGTCCGACCGACGGCGGCTCAAGTGTCCCGTGCTTTCCGTGACGGCAGTCGCCCCGTCGACCTGGTATGCCCTGACGGCGAGGTTCGTTCTGTTCGAGTCCTTTCTCGCACCTACGGCGTCGACCCCTCGGTGGACGAGCAGACTGTGATCGCAAGTGTGTGGTCGCTTCTTCTCTCCGACGAGGTCGGCGAGCTGCGTCTGGTACATGCCCATAGGGAAGGGGACAAGTTCCTCCTTGGCGACGGCTCCACGCCTGTGTACTTCCTTACGGAGCCTCCAGGCTCGACGACGCGCGTCAAAATGTTAGGCCGCGCCCTTGACTCGGCCGACAATCTGCTGTTGCCCGACCCTTCTGCGGGGTTCAAGGTCAGAGCCTCCGGCAGGGCCAAGGATAAGAAGCTTGGTCTTGCGCTCCTCAGCCACTTCATCAAGTCCGAGGACGTCGCCAGGCGTTTCGACGCTAGCCCGTCGGCCTGTCGGGCCCACGCCGCCATCGGCGCCGCCTCCAAGGAGCTTGACGCGGCACAGGCGGAGAGGGCTAGTGTTCGGTCGAAGGGCCTTCAAGGACGGTCGCCACAGGTACGGGCGGCTCGGCGAGGAATTCGTGCGGCCACCACTGCACACGTTGCTGCTCTGAGCCAGTTATCGGGTACCCTTTCGGGCGAACGCGTGCCGTTCGACACAGGGAAGGTGTTCCGCGATTTCAACATGCGGCCGCGGGGCGCGGATGGAGCCGTTGCTTTCCCCCCGAAGACGGGGGACCGCGCGGCGCTCGAGCAGTCTCACGTCGACGACGAGTCCATCAGCGAGGAATCCATCCGTTGGGCTATGCTTGAGCCTCTAACGGATGCGTCGCTCGCTGCGTCGGTCCTCATGAACCGCGAGGGCGACGGGTCGTCTTACGCCCCTGGCGAGGACAACGGCGCGGGAGACGACGAGGAAGACCTTTGGACGGACTCAGGTGACCACGACTTCGACGACGCGAGTGGTGGCTTCTTGTCTGGACCGTCTACTCCCCCGTCGCCACCTGTTTCGCTACCACCGGCGTCGACTCCGGCTCCGGCACGACTTCCTACGACCCTGTCCGGGCCCATGCCGGCTACAGAGACTGGCAACCTCATGCTCTCGTCCGGCGTCGACGGCCTCGATAAGAGTGGAGCGACTACCTTCCGGCGTCTTCACAAGGCACGCGTGCTCGACCGTCTGCGTGAGGAGGGTTTTGACATCGATAGGCTGTTTAGCGAGTCCTGCCGGCGGAAATCTACGCGAGGCGACGTTAGTAAGGATCCGGAAGCACCCACGGCTGCACGAATCGACGCTGCACTTTCCGAAGCTCTACGAGTGAGTCCTCGTCGCTGGGCTGAGACCGAGTACGGCGAACGCCAGGACTTTGTACATTGGTTCGTGCACGATATATGGGACTTGTTTCTGCAGCCACTGTGTAACGGCTACATGATGGTCGCCTACACAATGCTTACAGCCTCCTTCATCAAACATAAGGTGTTTTCAGATCGGGCCCAGAAGCGACTTCAGGAAAAACAGGCCGACTTCATGCACGTCCAGACCTCGGAGCGGATCTCCGAGTTCATCAGAGGTTGGCGGCTGGGGCGGCGTACAACCGGCGATTGGGCTCTCCCACCTTTCGCGGACCGGGCGAAGAGTCAAGTGGCACGTATGACTCAGGGTATGACCGACAAGGATGACGCTCAGTTCGGCTTCATCGACTTCACTACCCTCCGTACGGGAACCGATCGTGTCAAGTTCTTCGAGCTCCTCTTGGATGAGTGCTACCACGGGTACAATGCAACCCCGTTCCGTAATGCTTGGGAAAGACGCATGTACGACGGGCTTGCAGAAGCTACCAACATCTCCCTCACACCGCATGCCGATTGGCTCACCAGCCAGGACGGGCCCGAGCTGCTGATCGCTGCGGTGCGCAACCAGCAACGCACGAAAGTACGGAAGTCTACACCGACAGAGAAGATTTACTTCCTCCTGTGGAGCATGCACGGGGAGCTCAGTCTCCGCCTGTACGCACGCTACGGCGACAACTGCTGGATGGCGTCTCGCTACAACATGCGCGCCACCGAGGACGAGTATGACAGGTTCTGCGAAGTCTACTCTGAACTCCACCTTGATTTCCACTCTCGCGGTAAGCTTCGAGACAACGCCAGGAGCCGTGGTAGCGTGTACTCCAGTGGCGCACTCTCTCGCGTCGGTGGCCGACGGGTGGCCCCGTCCACCTCGCCGTCCACGGCGCGACGGGGACAGTCGGCGTGGCATAATAAAGGTGCTAACTTCTCGAACTCGGCGGCCGCGAAACGTTTCAACCGCAACCCGACCGCGGTATCCCGTGCGCACTACAACGTGGTCAGGAAGATGCGCACCCCTGCCGACACTGTGGAGTTTGAGGAGATGGTCGACCAAAACGTTAGCGTGTTTGACACGGACGGCCGGGTCTATGGCCTTGCGGGAGACTTGTCCCGCGGACGAGCGGGAGTCGCTGGTGACCGCGACGAGTGTTTGTCTCACGACGGAAGCTCGTGTGCCGACGAGTACGAGGGCGCCGAAGGTGTCGGTCCCTGGAACGCCGGCGTCACCCAGGGCCCGTGGACCCGCTGGGATCATGCACCTTCTCCCGGGTACCGCGTAGGCGATAAGAGCGAGATACCTTTCCAGGTCAATCGCATATCCCTCAAGGACCCCGATCGCCCAAACACGAAGGAAGTCTCCGACTTCATGGCTTACGTTGTCGCCAGACCGGACCACAAGGCGTCAGAGACAGGGCTCACGCCTGCCATGGTCAAAACGCTGAACTCGTCCATGCAAAAGTGGCCGACTTTCGGCCAGCTGCCCTCTCAAAAGTCCTCTCGGCCGAGTGCACCACCGGTCAAGAAGCAGCCATGCAGTCACTGCTCCGGTGGGCGATGGGGAGAGGAGTACAACGACCGCTATCAGTGCCGTAACTGCGAGGCGCACTCGAGCGAATGTTGCATTCACCGTGATGGACGTGCTGTACTGGGCGACGCGGCGTGCAAGGCACTGAGTCCGGGGATCGTTGCCTCCATGGTTCACCGCGGCTACCCTGGCCGACAGGTTAACCCGTTTGGGAACGATCGTGCTAGGAATGAAGCCCAACGTGACAAGGTGCAGAATTGGTACAAGGAGAACCCGTCAGGGGGACGGACCCTCCAGAGACAGCGCTAGGAGATGGGCGGCGGCCAACCTACTCTTACGGATGGCCGTGTCGCCCTCCTTCACCCGACGCCTCGAGAGGCGCCGGGCCCTGCTGGCGCTCCACGCGTCAGCATACCAGTACTTCGAACCGTCGTCGTGCAAAATCCGTCGCCCGACGCTCACAATATCGACTCGCGTTTCATAAAAATGCACCAGCGGGGTTTCGGTCAGGCCCTACGCGAGGTTCGGCTTGGCCAAAAGGTCGGACACTGGTCGTGGTACGTCTTCCCTATCCCTGCCTACGAGCGCGACGGGCAACCCGCCGGGTCATCCATGACCCGGCGTTACGCTCTTGTGGGCCCCGACGGCGTCGACGCTTATCTACGGTTTCCTCCGACTCGCGGTGTCAACCTTCGAGCAAACTTACAGGTCATCTACGACGCCTTCGCTTTGGCGCTTGCCACCGTTCCTCTACAACGGTTGCTCGGTGGCGGTGATTCGGTGAAGCTGTTAGTGTCGTGCCTCGCGTTCAAGGCTGCCTCTCTACGCACGGGAGATGTGGGCATGGAGTCTTCCTGTGAACGCTTGCTCAAGGTGCTCGCACTCGATTCAGACAAGGGCGTCGCCCTCGAGCCAGGTTTCGACCGAAGCAGGTTCTTGCGTCTGCTTCAAGCTAGAGGAGACACGGCCGTCGTTGTTCGTTCTACTCCGGCTGGAGAGTCTTTAACCAAGTCCGTTGCTCCGCCCGATGGAGTGCTGCGGTTCTTCGAAGGGCACGAGGGCCCCCATCGGTACCTTAGCAACCACTACGTTGGCAGCACTACGTGGCGGTTCGTCCTTCCGGCTTGTTGCCGACGTGGCATCGCATCCGCGCGGGCAACCGGCGTCCCTGGGTGGACGCTATCGTCGGACGTGTGGTCGGCGGAAGGTGCGGTGATGTTGTGTAAGGCGGCCATAATGATGGACCTCGACTCCTACCGAGCCCTGCAACATGTGCGAGACCCGGACGAAGCTAAACGCATCGGACGCGCTGTGGGTCAACGACGAGGGACGTGGGACGACGCCAAGTGGGTCGCGTTGCGTGATCAGGTCGCACAATCAGTCGTTGATCAGAAGTTCGCGTCCTGTCCGGATGCGGCTTCCATTCTACTCGACACGGGCGATCTTCTGTTGGCCGAAACTAACCCTAACGATCGCGTCTGGGGCGTCGGGATGTCGTCCAGTGACCCGCGGGTTGGCACTCCCAGCTCGTGGCCTGTGTCGCCACAGCTGTGCAACCTCCTAGGTCGATGCTTAATGGTGGTTAGATCTCGGCTACGATCTCGTCGGCGACCTGCCGGCCTGGGGCAGTCTGCCACTGCTCGCAAGCACCATCTGCCAGCCGGACCAGGCACGTACGACTCCTACTACGACGGCGCAGGCTCTGCAGGCGTGCGCTCTGGAACCTACATATTCGTGAGCCGACGATTCGGGATTTCGGTTCCGCGCGGTCGGGGCCTGCATGACCAGGAGCAGTGGGACTCCGTGTTTCGTGGTGTCGATCAATCCTGCTGCGCGGTGCGAGCCCTGGCTTCGGCGCACTCAATTACGACACTGCCTGACCTCGACCGGTGGCTACACTCGCACATCGCCACCACAGAATGGCAGCAACCGTTCAAGCATCGCTCGGGGAACGACGATGCTCCCGTGGTTAGGTCCGTCGCCGCGGAGCGAACTCTCGACCGGTACCTCAGTTCTCGTGACACTCGCTCCGCTGGCGCCCAGTCGCTGCAGCGTACTTCATCCGCGACCGCGACGGTGCACACGATTACCCCCTACGCGCTGGCTCGAGATGGCCCACTGTCACCCTCGTCGACGCTGCAACGGGGCGTGTCGCTGGACGATGCTCGCGACTGCGCCAGTGCCATGCGCACCGACTTCGGGTCCCTGCATCTGTACCCTACGCTGCAAGGCGCGGACGCCAACCGTGACTTTTCGGACGAGGGTCTCGCGGGTCGGGGGTGTACGCTTCTGCGTACTGTGGACAACTGCATCGGCATTACAATGGCAGGACAGGATGGAGCCTTGTTCGACGATTCTGACTACAACCTAGCCCGGCGCGTATGGGCTGCTGAGTTTTCGCAAGTCCGTCTGCTTCTTGGCGAGCCTCGCTTCACACGCGTCGTTCTGCCCCACCACGCGCTGGGCACTTGGCCGGCCACGACGACGTCTGCGGCCTGCGGTATCCCGACGTCGTCGCGTCTCTTCAAACTCCTGATGCATCACCTTGTCGCACTCTTGAAGAGTGCCACCAACTCGCGCGAGTCGGCTTTGCTCGACGTCTCTGGCGTGGGTTACCGTCACTTCAGTCTCCCGGCGCCGTCCTACGTGCGATTGTTGCGCGATGCCGGCAGTGCCCCGGCACTTGCTTCCGCGCTCGGTGTGGGGGCTCGGCTTCACAACGAGGCGTCATTGGCCAGCATGTCTGCGGTGCTTTCCCTGCATAGCGACGTTCGGCTGGCCTGGTCCTCCCGCGAGCTCCTGCGCAGTCGGGACCCGACGTTATCCGACACAACTTTCGGCCCGGCCCAGCCTGACCGTGTTCTACGTCAGTCGCCAACATTCACGGCTCCGTTGGCTGAAGGTGGCCTGAAATCGTATCGGGCCGGCCCCCTCACTGCGGCCCGGGTGTCGGACCACGACGCCCGCGTTCTTTGGGATAGCGGCTGCACTTCGTCATATGATCCCCACCCGTGGATACTCATACAGCCTGAGTTTGCTGCCAAGCACGGCATCGTCGTCGACGCGACTCGACAATTCCGCGTCGCGGCTGTGGATGGTACTCGCGTGAACACTACTGGGACGGCTGACATTGTGCTGCAGTTTCCCCGACAGCCGGCGGTCCGCGTCGAGGCACGCGTCATGTCGATGGAGAGTCCAGACGAGTTTGACCTGCTGATCGGCCATAGCTTTATGCTGCAAAACTCCATCTCTCTCGACAACTCTGGCGTCGTCAAGGGTGTTCGCTTCTCCAACGGTGCCCTGCTGGAATATGCTCTTCCTTGGGAGCAAAGCATGTCCGACGTCACCTTGTTCCGATGCGCGGGTGGTGACGTCAAGTTTGGTGACCTTGGTGCGGGTCATGACATTCAGGTCGGTCGGGACGACCGAGGCTTGCGAGGGGGGCACGGCGGCTCTCATGGTTCTTCCGCATGTTTAGAGGGTTTGGGAGAGGTTCAATGTAATAATAGCCCCTTTCTGCCCAAAGCTACTACTTCTACGCCGGAAGTAGTCCCACTACGACGTGGGCGAGTCTCCGAGTTCCGGCTTTCCCCGACTAAGTGCAATTGGATAGACAGGCTAACCGAGCAGCGAGAGTGTCACCGACTGAAGGAGGAGCTACGTGACAAATTAGGATCGATTACCGAGGAGGTGGCCGGTCACAACGATGACCCGTGCGACTTCGAGATCGCCGCTCGACGGGCCAAGGCACCACTCACTGGTCTAACTCACGGCGAAGTTTGGACCGCGCCTATGTCCACGCAGGTCCCCGACGATCAAGGGCGAATCTATGAGGATATGGTGTTCCTGGACAGTGGTGGGAACGAAGGATCAGGGTACGGGCCGGAGATGGAGGGCTACCTCCGGCAGGCCCGCGACGGCAACTTGGACGAGGGTGTCTTTCCTCTTTTCTGGGACGACCAACCGGACGAGGAACGACTGTTACAAGACCCCGACACGCACTCTAGTAGCAGTTGGACTGCCGCGGCAATCCAGGTTGAAGCGGACCTCCCAGAGCCACTTCGAATCGTCACTCGGCTTGTACGACGTTCACGGGACATCTTCGAGGGTCCCGCGATCAACCACATGGGATTTGTGCGCAAGGTCGAGGCCTCTGTAACACCGGAGGATAGGAAGAAGCATGGGGAGTGGTGCCAACACATCGCGCCTGAGCGTGTGATGGCTGCACTAACAGCGGTCTGCCACGAGAAGGTCAAGATACTGATCACCGCGACTGACGGCACCTCGGCGATCGAAACATGGGACGTTGAAGACGTCAAGCTGGACCTGATTGACCACAAGAAGGGCAGAATACTGGGTTCGGCAACGTCTGTGGACGGGGTCTTCATGGAATCGCGGCGAGGCATTTTCGATGACGAGAACCCCTCTCGCGTGGTGACCTCCGAGCCCCCCTTCTCAGCCGAGCTAAAGCAAGAATACAAGGACGGCACAAAGAAGCCGTGGTACACATACCGTAGGGTGCCACCCGCTTTGAAGGGTGTCGTGGACGAGTGGATAAGGGAGTCGGTTCGTCGGGGCATCATCATACCGTTCAAGAGTGCGTACTCTGCCCCGATCTTCTGCGTACCCAAGGGGAAGAAGGACGTGCTCGCTTCCGAGGAGGAAGAGCCCACACGTTACCGTATCGTCTGCGACCTCAGGCAAGCAAATGCCGCGACCGTAGAGGAAAGGTACCCGAACCCTAGTTGTCAAGAAACCTTCGACTGTATGACGGCGGACAAGCGAGTCTTCTCTTCCTTGGATCTGGCTGGCGCCTTCTTCCAAACCAAGGTTAGCAAAGACCTCTTCCCGTACCTTGCTTTTGTCACTCATGGGGTGGAAGTCGAGGAGACGACCATCGAACAGACAGACGGGACGACGTCGCATGTTCCCGCGGGCCTGTATTCACAATGGACTCATACCAGGCTGCCAATGGGGGCAAGCTACAGCCCTGCTGCCTTCCAGTCGTTCCTCGACAAGTCTCTGACTCGACACTGTGGAGATGTCTACGGGACCGAGATACTCAGTTTTGTAGACGATATTGCGGTATGCACGGACACCCACCAGCGTCATATGGACGTATTGCAGAGCCTTTTTACAGGTTTAGCTGCCGACGGGTGGACACTGGCATCGGACAAGACGAACTTGTTCTCCAAGTCCATACGGTTTTTGGGATTGGTGGTGAGTTGTGAGAATGATGAAAACGCTGCGATGCTCTACGGCGACTCGGGTAAGGTTCAGGTGGTGTTAAACCTGCCCAGACCACGCGACGTCACTGCACTACGCGGATTCCTGGGGGCGTGTAACTACTACCGCAACTTCATCTGCGGGTATAGTCAGATCGCAGATCCCCTCGTAAAACTGACCCGTAAGGGCACGGTGATCAATACTGAGTGGGGCAAGGAGCATGACGAGGCTTTCGAAGCACTTAAACAGGCGCTCGCCTCTTCGGCGGCTACCACGGCCTTCGACCCGGCCAGAGAGATAGTCATCCAGGTCGATGCGGCTGCGTGTGGCTGTGGTGCTGTCCTGCAACAAGTCTACGAGGGTAAACTGCGCCCCGTGGCGTTCTTCAGCAAGCAATACAGGGAGGACGGGTGGAAGTTCAAGGGAGTGGATGCTCCAGAAAGCGGACCCGGTTCCAACAAGCCCCCACAACTGCTCGAGCTTAGGGCAATTGTGGAAACGTGCCTACACTTTAAAAGGTGGCTAGACGGTAACGTTGCGGGAATCCGCATCCTGAGCGACCACTCGTCACTTACCAGCCTGCGGGATATGGCAGCACGTGGGCTGTTTACGCCACAGATCCAGCGCTGGACACAGTTCCTGGCCGGCCTGGAAGCGAAGGTCCAGTGGAAGGCTGGAGCGACTATGCACGTCGCCGACTTCCTGTCTCGCTATTCTCATCGTGACTCAGGGATGAAGGACGGCTCGGAACTAATGGCGGATATGACGACGGACGCTGGAGACGTCACTGCCTACGACGACGACTACCTCGACCGCTGTAGCTACGGTGGCGCTGATCAGGTCCTGTCTGGGCTATCTATAAAGCACGTCATCCCTACCCGCTGCCCGGAATCCAAGCGAGTGTTTGAGGGAGGGAAGATAGGCGATTTCCTGCGTGTAAATCGAGCCTGTTTTAATACGGGTACCTGCGATGTGGGATGCGACGTCATAGAGGCCCACCGCCTCGACGGCGATCCAGTGACAATCGACGACACTGGTGGGCTCGTATCGGAGTCCTTCGTGTTAGACGTCTTAGGAGATCTACGCCGCCGCAAGGGACGATGCGAAGGCGTTACGCACGCGAAGGTCTTCAAGCAACTGTGGGAGCCGGAAGGGCTCAGCCAGCTACGCGACAACATGATCTACGAGGGAGGAAGCACGGAGGGCAACATTCAGAAGGTTCTGAGTGAGGGCCTTAGTGACGAGGAAGCCGAGGCGCTTGGTGTCCTTCATGCTAAGGAACCCTATGGTATCAACCGTCGAGGTGAGTTGGAGGTGTACGACGCCGAATTTGGCTACGCCGTGGTGGTTCCTGAGGCGCGCGCAGACATATTCAGGGCGCTGGTTCAATGGCATCACGCCTACGATCACCCCAGCGAAGACATGCAGTTCAGGGTGCTGCGCCGTCGTTTCTTCTGGCGTTCGGTGGACGATATGCGGAAGGTGGTTCACGGCGTATGTGATGGGTGTCCGGACTGCCAACGCCGGAAAAGGTCCACTAGTAAGCCTTACCACACCCCAAGTCCCCTCCCTACGGGTGGACGACCCTGGAGCGTGATCAGCGTCGACCCGAAGCCGATGGATGTTGTGGACATTGACACGGGCTACGATAGTCTGCTGGTGGTGACCTGTCGCTTCTCTGGGTACACGATAGCGATACCTCATTATAAGACCGATTCCGCAGAAGAAATCGGACGACTTCTGGCGCGCCATGTGTACGACATCTTCGGGGTTCCCGAGCTGATGCTCTCCGACCACGACCAAAAGTTCGAGTCAGACGTATTCAAGGCCGCTATGCTCGAGCTTGGATGTCGGGTGGAGCTGGGGACGCCTTACCACGGCAAGACTTCCGGGGCTGTCGAAATCCGGATCAAGGGCCTTCAGGACGCACTCAACATGCGATGTCATGAAGGTCAGGGACAACACTGGGTAGCGGAGCTGACTAAAGCACTGTACTCGGTCAACTCGAAGGAGAACCCACGCACCGGGCTTTCGCCCTTCTCGATCCTCTTCGGATACCGGCCTACGTCGCCGTTAGACTTCCTACGACCCAGTGGGGAGTTCGATCGTACGGGATGGGACTACGACGGCGCTCTTCACGACTTCTTGAGCAAAAGAGGGGACAGTCGTGGGCGCCGAAGGGACAACCTTAGGCAACAACGAGAAGTGGCCGAGCGACGTGGGGCAGACAGCAATCGCTCCATGCCGGACTACGGTGTAGGAGGCTGGGTCATGTTACACAAAAGGGCTTTCGGACCTGGAGGTACGGAGAGCAAGCTGGTCAGCGAGGAGTGCGTCGGACCCTTCCGAGTCAAGGCTCTCCTAGACAAGGGTCGGGTTGAAGTGGAGCTTGATCGCACTCGTTATACAAAGCATAAGACCAACGTCTTCAGCCTGGAGCACGTTCGCAAGTTCTTCCAGCGGAGACCGTGGGGACACGACCAGATCTCCCTTGACGAACACCTGTCTGCCCCTTGGGAAGACGACGCTGAATTCGAAGTTGATAAGGTCGTTGGCAGGCGTTGGATGCATAACCAGTACAAGTACTCGGTCAGCTATAAGGGAAGGAGCGATGACGTCAGCAAATACCACAAGCGCGACGATGCTAGGTTTGCGTCGTGCACGGGTATGATCGATGCCTACGATGAGGAGTTCCCATTTGGGTCCCTCCGTCGCGACGAACCTTCTGCAAAGCGACGGCACGACGATGAGCACAAGGAGTCTCGCCGAAGTGGCCGGCTCAACAACCGACGACTGAACCTAGGTCGGGGCCCGAATACCCACCGCGGAACTGATACCCGAGACCTGGGACGACATAATAAGGTTGCCCGACTTGGTCGCCGGCGTGAGCTGGTCTTAAGGCGGGCAGGCCAAGCCACGCTGCAACTCTTCGTTCGAACTACGGCGGGGACCGTCCCTGTCCGGGCGTCGCCTAGCGAGACGGTACGAGGGTTGCAACAGCGGTTGGAAGGGGCACGAGGCCTGTGTAAGGGTCTCCGCCTACGCTACCAGGGCAAGGACATGGACGAAGGTGCCACGCTGCGAACCTTCCGGCTCCGCGACTTCGCCACGCTCGACGTACTCGGACCTCTACTCGGAGGGATGATCCTTGGGATCAGTGCTGACCACACCGAATTGTCTCCCGCATGGCTTAGAGTCAGCCGGGAAGTACTACATTGGCAAGTTGCGTGGGGAGCCGTCTGTGGCTGGGAACTCGACAACGACTTCGCGGGACTTCGAAGGACCCTGGACGTACCTCGGAACCCATCAATGGTGGTGGACCAACAATGGATCCGCCGTCGGTGGTCTCGCTACTGGGTGGATCGACGTGCGGTTGCGTGTCTGCGAGGATGGCGCTGGCAGCCCACCTCTCGCGCCCTTCTCAGGCTCGCGTTCTGCTCAGTAACCTGTGAAGGGCCAACTACCCTGAGCGACGATCTTGTCGAAACAATTGTGAGATTGTTCGAGGTCGTGGGTGTACCTTCCGCGGCAGTCATGGATGAACGGCGACGGTACTACGAGGTTTCTACGCCTACTAAGGTGCTGTCGCTCGTTAGCCCTGGAGACAAGCGACGAACTCGCTACCCGAAGCTGTGGAAGCCCCCATGGGGTACCAACACCGGACCAGGGGGCCTGGCCTATAACAGGGAGGTCGCGTTCAACCGCTGTAGTCGTGAGTTCACGGCAGATCGCTACGACACAGGCGTGTTCGACGTGGCAAACCGTTGGGCCCGACCGGATTCGACTCATCCACGGAACCAACAATCAGTGCAGTCCTTCTGGCGCCGGCGTGTGCTACCTCACCTTATGGTGAGTTCAGCCGGGCCTCCCGAGCAACGCCGCAAGGGAGGGATTGAAGCGATCCGCATGGAGTTGGCGGGTCAGGAACCGTTTCCCAACTGGGAGCAGTGGGGACCCGGGCATACGGACAATGCCGTCTGCCGGCAAATCTACGAGGAGCTCGACCAGACACGGCCACTCGATCACTGGCTGTCCACCCTGGTACCACGACTGGATGATGATCCGAGCAACGACTCGGCGCGTACTTGCTCTTTTATCTCCAGAGCAATGGTCCCGACGTTCCCCGACTGGCCTGTGGGAGCGTGGCCTCCCCCAGGTTTGGGTCACAGGTCGCGACCCCACTTACGCAGTTTCGATGGTCGTGAAGTTGGCGGCGTGCACGACGTCGTGGTGGTGGCCAACAGTCCCTTCTCGGACGCACAACGACTCAATCTCTGGATCAGGTCTCGTCTCAATGTTGACCTGGCAACCACTAATCGCCTACGACGTCTGGCGCGAGTGTACTGCCCACGGCATCTCAGTCCGGCAGACGCCGTCTCCTGGATGAATAACGTCATGCGCGTGGGGTGTCAGTATCACTTAACTAGCCGACTCTCATCAATGCCGGTCGCTGCGAGGCCCCCACCCTACTCCGCGGGAGTCTGGTCGGATCGCATAGTCCGCCATACTGGGGGAGAGATGAATTTCGTCTACCAGAACACGTACGACCTCGACCCGAATAACGCTCCTCCGTCTGACGACGACATTCAGGACAACTTGGACCGGGCGGGTGTTGAACTTTTCCTTCAAGGTTCCCAGGCAGGGTATTTGAGGATGTTCACCTGGACTGGTGCGACCACGAGGCAGCAACTGGATCCACAACATGCGACTCACATGCGGCTGTATGCGGAGCCCGACCACGAGCGATGGGCCATGTCGTGTGGTGTGGTACCGATGAGACGTCGGACACACGAAAGTACCTGTCTTGAGGCACGCAGTGGCGAACCGCCTAGCTATGGGTCGTTCTACAAGACCCAGCACGATGAGATGGCACCCCGCTACGTGGATGCGTACGGTCCACCCGGTGCGAGACATGAGCGTCATCCACAACCACCTCCAGGCTGGGACGATGATTGTCTGGCACCTCCACTACGAGCGGCCGTTGAGGAGTGGATTGACCGCATGGTCGCCACCGAATGCTTGGAGCCACCTCCGGCGCTCCCTGTCGAACATGCCTGCGTCTCGACTACCCCAGCTCCTCAACGCCAAGACTACGTGTTCATACGTCGGCGGTTCGGGCTGTCTCTGACTCGGCATCGTAGGGAGCTCACGGCGATTATCGACGCTGTACGGGGAACGGGAGAGGATTCGTCTTCGACGTTGGGCTCTTCCCTTGCCGACGGTGATACCGAGTATCAACCCTGGTCTCTCTCTCCTCACGCGCGACACGTGTATGCGCAGTTCGACGGCGAACACGACCCCGACGTTTGGGACTGGCTCACAGCACGAACGCCGGACCATGACGGGGAATATGTCGTCCCAAGAGCGCTACGGTCCCTGGTTAACCAGTTCAGATGCAAAAGTCTGCGCCAATTGGATTACTTACTTTATTCTCAAGAGCTTGTGCCCGACTGGCAGCGGCAGGACGACCAACGCTACCCTATGCATGTACGACCGTTCGAATCCCTGAAGGACGATTGCAGCGTCTGGTCGCCACCTCTGACGGGGGTTCAGCGTCGACAGTACCTGTGTAATCGACAGAAGCCTTTCGGCGTCTTCTTCCAGCACGTTCGGGAGGAGACATACGTCTACTGATCTCCACCTCGCGTGCTCAGTTTGAGTGTGTTAACACTGCATTACTCTGCTGACCACGCGAGGTGGACTACAGCGCCATACACATGTTAATACCATGACCAGACAGACGGTCTCGGTATAGACCATGCCAAGACGAGGGCATGGCGTGTGGTGCATCGGAGGACCGATGAAAGCTGAAAAGGGGGGCACGTTAGCCGAAATGGTCCACGTCCAAGGGAACAGTACGGTTACCTATCGGCAGGGGGAATACTCTACAACTATGACGTGATAATCTCGGACGGCAACTTGGTAGGAACGCGCTGCCCGCGAGATTCTCGAGGAACTTCGCGAGGGTTTGCACAGTGACACGTGTCAGCGATTCAGGCAGTCATGTGCCATCTAATGGGTACAGTTTGTACACGTGCTCGATCCTATTCGGGGGATTGTACACGTGTATAATCTACACTGCCTGGTACCCAAACACGTGTACTGCAGCTGTACTATTTCGGTACAGCAGTACTACGGCTGTACTATCACGGTACAGCAGTAGTACAACTGTACTATCTTTGGTACAGCTGTACGGTGAATATACCAGGCGGGGAACACTTGTCTTCGACCCTGTGGAATCAGGGGCTGGGAGTCGACTGTTGGATGACGTGATATTTACAAGTTACAAGTTCTTCGAGCTCGGTGAGGTGCAGGTGAAATGCAATAATGTGGAATGCTACAATCCACAGATTGATAGTA
>Ga0114994_10001824_pt1 | contig 15408 bp, 18 predicted proteins | sample ArcticOcean_MG_C_9_FD_87043 | JGI IMG/M metagenome (GOLD analysis project Ga0114994, IMG submission 87043) | Marine microbial communities from western Arctic Ocean - ArcticOcean_MG_CB2_152 | ecosystem: Environmental > Aquatic > Marine > Oceanic | place: Arctic Ocean: Canada Basin | collected... | reverse complement strand
TTATACAAGTATTTAATAAATTTTTTAACAATGTATTGACAAAATTAAAGTAGTAGTGGAGATCTTTCTAGAGAAAGGGAACAAATTTTAACATCTTTCATAATACACCGATATGATATAAAAGAGTACATGGTTTTGATACTTAATATTTTGAGGTTAAAGTTTTAACCTCAAAATATTAAGCCAAATAAAAGATTTTACTATTATAATTTATTTGGGTACTACATTAGTTGCGCAAGGACCTTTATCAGAAGAGCCCTCTTCATAATCAACCTCTTGGCCATCTTTTAAAGTCTTATACCCATCCATTTGAATTTCATTCATGTGAACAAATAAGTCTTTATCTCCATCTTTTGGTGCTATAAATCCAAATCCTTTTTTATCGTTGAACCATTTTACGGTTCCTTCTTTTACATTACTCATTATCTTATTTTCCTAACTTTTGTTTATAATTTCAATAATTACTTAATTAATTGAATCCTATAATTTAATACTCTTAATTCACATATGTTGATTTAATTATTATTCATAGTTGTAAATAAATATATTTTATTGATTTCGATTATATTTATGTGACCTTGCCTTTTATTATCATAAAAAAGATTGTAAAAAAACCTAATTCACCTGCTGGTCGTGCTTTTTTTTAAAAGCTACTCAAAAAGATTAAATGGTAAAATGAGTTAATCAAGTCCTTAAATAATTCGAATAAATATATTACACGACTCGCATGATTATTTGTTTCCATAAAAATTTAAATATTTAGAAAATGAAACTTTACTTATTAATCAGAAAATATTTTATATATAGAATACATATTTACTTCAGATTGAGTTTTTAAAAGTATTTAAAATTAGTTTCATTTAATTTTACCTAATGTTATTTAACTCTTTAGAATTTATAATATTTCTGCCTACTGTATTTTGTCTTTATTGGTTCTTTTTTCAAAAAAGTCTTAAACTGCAAAATATAATATTACTCATTAGTAGTTATGTGTTTTATGGCTGGTGGGATTGGCGGTTTTTATCTTTAATTTTTTTATCTACAGTTGTTGATTATTTTATAGGGCTAAGGATATATAACAGTATTAATAAAAAAGTAAAGAAGTCCTATTTGTTGATAAGTGTTTTGTTCAATCTTGGGTTATTGGCATTTTTTAAATACTTTAATTTCTTTATTGATTCATGGATTTACTTGCTTGGTACTTTTGGATATGAACATAATAGCACATGGACATTAAATGTAATTCTTCCTGTAGGTATATCATTTTATACTTTCCAAACAATGTCATACTCACTAGATATTTATTATAGGAAGTTAAAACCTACTAAAGATTTTATATCATTTGCTTCATTCGTGAGTTTCTTTCCTCAATTGGTCGCAGGACCAATCGAAAGAGCATCAAACTTATTGCCTCAGATACTAAATAATAGAATTTTTAAATATGAACAGGCAGTACAGGGTTTGAGGCTAATACTATATGGGATGTTTAAAAAGGTTGTTATTGCTGATTCATTAGCACCTCACGTTGATACTATTTTCCAAAATTACACTTCTTTTAATGGAGGCGTCCTTTTATTAGGACTCGTTTATTTTTCATTTCAGATTTATTGTGATTTTAGTGGATATTCAGACATTGCAATTGGTACATCCAAACTTTTTGGTTTTGAACTAATGTCGAACTTTAAGTTTCCATATTTCTCAAGAGACATTGGTGAGTTTTGGAGAAGATGGCACGTCTCTTTATCAACTTGGTTTAGAGATTATTTATATTTTCCTTTAGGAGGTTCAAAGGGGGGCAAGTTTTCTTCTATTAGGAACATATTTATTATTTTTAGTGTTAGTGGTTTTTGGCATGGTGCTAACTGGACATTTATTGCATGGGGTTTGATCCATGCGATGTTATACATACCATTATTCTTAAAAGGTAAAAACCGTCAATACACCTCAAATATTGTTGCCGAGAATAATTGGTTCCCATCAATTAAAGAATTATTACAAATGAGTATAACTTTTAGTTTGACGATGATTGCTTGGGTGTTTTTTCGAAGTGAAAGTCTAACTGATAGTCTTCAATATATATTTAGGATGGTTAATCATTTTTCATATCCATCAATTTATGCTAATGGCTTAATAGTCGTATTTATTTTTATATTATTTGATTGGACAATGAGAAGAGATGAGAGAGATCCGATAAAGTATAGATATAAAAGCATTCGTTATTTTGTATACTTATCGATGTCCTATCTAATTTTCTCTCATTTTAAAATCACCGACTTATCACAGTTCATGTATTTTCAATTTTAAAATGGAATTATTCTTAAAAAAAATAATAATTTTTGTAGCATTATTTGTTTTTTTGCTACTCAGCACTTTTTATTTAAATGAGGGCTCATTTGATGTGAGGTTTAAAAACTCTGATGAAATAAATATGCATCATAAAGTTAAGTATTTTTCAAAATTTTTAAGTCAAAATGATACTATTAATTTAATTTTAGGAAGTTCAACCACTAAGTACGCAATTATACCAGATTCTATTTCTTCCAGGTGGTTTTCATTCGCTAATGCATCTCAAAATATTTATGAATCATTTAAATTCTTAGACTTTTATAAAGATTCAGTCGTGATTGATACTATTATCATTGGTGTTGAACCTTTTGATTTTCCGTATTCATATATAAAAAAACGGAAAGGAGATACACCATCGTTAAACGGTAATTTTAAAATGTTTGGAAAAGATTCTATTACTTCAATTAAGAAGAATTTATTATTGACAAATGTTGCAGCTATAAAGAAAAAGTTTTTTTATAACTTTAAAGATTTAACACAAAACTCAAATAATAGAAAAAAAACAAAATCAAATCCAGAAATACTAACAGACCAAGGCTATTCAATTAGGCGAGATAAAGTGCCAATTAATTTAGATTCATTATATAAAATTGCACCATTATCATTCGATAATCATTTACAGTATTTTGTTAATATACAGTCTATACCCAACTTTAAGTATTTTGAACTGTTTGATTCGTTAGCGACTTCATTAGATATCAAAGTTCTCTACTTAATGACACCTAAATCAAAGTTTTATCATAAGAGCGTTAAAATTAAAAATTATGATAAAATATGGTTATCAATAAAAGATAGTTTAAATAAAAAACAAATTGAAATATGGAATTATGAGAATATAAATGTAGATACTCTTAGTTATCATCTTTTTTGGGATGAGACGCATCTTGTTTATGATGGCGCAAGATTTTTTACTAAAATAATAAAGCAGAGGCTAAAAGAATGATTATTAATATTTGAAAATTAATTAATAGAATAATTATATATAGTATTAATGTAATAAGTTTATTAAAAGCATTTGATTTTTAGATTATATTTCCGCAATCTTTACTAATGAAAAAATTAGTTAATAAATCTATTTCATATGGTTTATCCTTTTTATTCTTTTGTGCAATCTTCCATTTAGATCACCATTCAACGCATGAACATCCAAGTGGATATAGCATATGCAATATTGGCTGTGAGGATGTAGATCATCAATCTTCTTCTCATCAATGTGAAAAGTGTCTAAGCAAATCTAAAAGATTTGTAGGAATAGACTTTTTCGATTTATCATTTCAAAATAATTCAATACCATTTTACATACCTGAAGATTTTGTCTATTATAAATTAATAAATTTCTATTCAAATAGTAGAGCCCCACCCATTATCCTTTAATTAAAATTATACTTTGATCATGTTAATTCAAAAAACATGATTTCTTAATTTTTTAAAGGAGCAATTGTTGCATCAATATTACATCTTGTGCTTAATGAGCGCATACGAGTTCTGTATGTATTGTAAACATATATCTTCGATTTTTCAGAAATGATTAGAATTGAAGTATGAATAATAAATTTAATGCTCCTCAATTTTTGTTCAAAAAAAGCTTTTGAAAATCATAAAGGGAATAAATGATGTTTTTTTCAATAAATATTTCATTAAAAAGGGTTAAAGTCGATAGTCTTGGTGCTTTAATAAGTGGCTTATGCATGCTGCATTGTCTTGCAACACCAATCTTCTTTATTGCTTCAGCTTGTTCAGCTGCATGTTGTAATCTTGCTCCAGCTTGGTGGCAATCATTAGATTATATTTTTCTAGTTATTTCTCTATTTGCTGTAATCCAAGCATCTAGAACTTCAACGAGTCCATTGATTCCTACAGCGCTCTTGGTTAGTTGGTTGGGGTTATGCTTTTTTATATTAAACGCTAAGTTTGTTTGGCTTAGCGTGCATCAAAATATTAAGTTTATTCCAGGGTTTCTTCTTATTGGATTTCATCTATATAATATGAAGTATTGTCAATGTGATAGCAATGAATGTTGCTAAGTTAATAAATGTTTTTTAATGAGAGGATGAAGAATGAAAGAAAATGAATTTCCACTTCTAAAGATTACAAATATTGATTGGGATACAGATCATGAAGAATTTGAGAAATTACCCAAAAAATTAGAGCTTAAATGGGATTCAAAAAATTGGACTATAGATGATGTTTCAAGCTGGTTAAGTCGAGAATTTGACTGGGTTTTTAGCAGCCTTAATATTAATCAAGTTGGAATTTGGGAAAATGGTGGATGCAGCTGTTGTTAATGGTATTTATAATGAGCACATCTCTTTTGTGATATCTTAAAAATTTTATTAAAGACGAACTCTGTAATTAATATTGAATCCCAATCCGGGTTCAGGCATTATCATTTTAATTTTAGATAAATGGTTATAATAAGTTTCATTTAATATGTTAGATACTTGAAATATTAATTGATGAATGTTATTATTTTTACTAAAAGTATAGGAACAGTTATAATTAAAAAGTTTGTATCCATCAGTAGACGTCTCAAACTCACCAAGTTTATCTTGTTTAGAAACTAATAAAAATTCAAAAGTATTATTTAGAAAAAGAATATTTTTTTCCATTTGAAATCGAATTAAATCTGGAGGAATGTATGCTAGTGGTATATTATTTTGCAAATCTAAGCCCCTGCATATCGATGCATTACTTAATAGATTGAAATATTTCAGGTTAATCTTAAAATTTGGTTCAAACCCATAAATTAACGTCTCAAGGCCAAATATTTTATATTTATATAACCAACCTGAAGAGCCACTACCCCATTCGATCCAATCGGCCCCAGGTTCATAACCATCTCCCATTTTTTGAAACATATGAAAGTTAGAGCTATAGTTGATATAACTAGTAAGATTGAATTCATTTTTATCGTCAAAAAAAGAAAAAGTATTTTCAAATCCTAATGTATTCTCTTGATCAAGCTTTGGTTCACCAATCTCATACGAATAGCTTCCTAAATGAGGGCCATCAGAATATAAATCTTCAATTTTTGGAGCACGGCTCGTGTATAGAATATGATTGTAAATTGAATAGTTTTTGCTCTTATTTAGTGTTGATATACCAAAAGACACCAATGTAAAATCACGTTTTTTTACATCGGTTGGTTCAATATTAGAAAAGAAAGTATCTTTGACACTAGGTTTGATCGAACGGTATTCAATTCTTCCAGAAAATTGCAATTTAAGGTTCTTATACTTTCTATTATTTATTCCAAATATAGCTAATTTTGTTTCATTGGAGTTTGGAGTCCATATAAAACCACGTGTAAGGTAGTCTCTATCTTGATAGTTAATACCAACTTTTAATGCTTCTCCGCTAAGTAAAGCATTCAAATAAATAATATTTTGTCTCAAATCAATAGATGCATAATTAGCATCCTTAACAAATTCTTTATGTCCATATCTAATGTATCCTTGTTCAATATCTAAAATATTAAATGACATAAGTTTAATGTCCCTATGATAAATTAATTTTTGGCTTTGATTTTTAAGGTCTAAATCAACTCCATTAATATGTCCTTCTGGGCTTCCTGGGATTCCATAATCCATTGAAAAATCCTTTATTTGAAGAGTCGTGAGATTTTTGGTCCCAAACTTTGTCACAGCTAATGTAAAATCATTTTTTATAAGAGCTGTATTTTTTAGAGAGCCCAATGGAGAAGATTGGTCACTAGATTTCCTGTTGGTTAAGGACGTAAAGAGCTGATAGGTATTTAATGGAATACTAATATTTGCTCCTAAAAGCTTAGACTCGTTTGAGCTTTCGTGTCCAAAAAATACATTATATAAAGCTCTCTCTATCTTTTTGTGACCATTCATTGGAGAAAGTATGTTGATTATACCAGCAATAGTGTTCGATCCATAGGCTAAGGTTTCTGGTCCCCGCATTACTTCTATACCTTCTGCAGAAGAAATTTCCATGCTCACTGCGTGGTCGGCAGTGGTGTTAGATAAATCACCAAGTTCAAAACCATCCGAGGTAATCAGGAATCTATCCCCAGAATAGCCTCTTAGAATAGGTCTTTGGGTTGCTTGCCCGGACGATCTCATTGCAAAACCAGACTCCCCAGTAAGAGTGGTCGCAAGGTCACTATTAATATTTTTTTTCAATCTATTGCCCATCATCGATATTGAAGAAGGCGCTTCATTCTTATTATTATCTTTATGTGAATGGACTGTTACTTCAGTCATTCTGATTGCTTCTGGTGTCAGAAATACTTTAATGCTTTTATCAATTTTTTGATTATTAATTATCACTGTTGTATCTTTAAATCCAATCATTGACACTGTAATTTTTTTGTAAGCTACTTTAAATTTTAAATTAAATAATCCAAGTTGATTCGAGCTCGTTCCAATGTCTGTTCCATCTATAAGTATACTCGCGCCTTGGACAGGTTCCTTATTCTTATTGTTATAAATTACACCTTTGATGATATTTGAATTTTGTGACCATAAAAATCCAATAAAATATAGAAAAGCGATTGTTAATTTGTAGTTTGAGAATATTATTCTCATAAAAAATTCCTTTGAAATTGACAGTACTTATCTGTCTTTGCCGTAATATTATTATAATAAAAATTAATAATTTACAGGATAGTTGTGGAGAGGCTGCTTGATAAGTTTAAAATCATGCAGCCTCTTAATCCCCTAGTTCTATTAGTTAACAGTTACTGTGACATTGTTTGTAGAAGTGTAATCAGAATGACCATCATGCATTAGTTGAAGCTGAAAGCTAGTACTTCCTGCACTAACTCCAATTATATGTAAAGCCATTCCATGCTCTTCTCCATGATCATGATCATCTTCTTCCTCTTCCTCGACTTCAACAATAGCAACAGTTGCATCTGAACCTGATACCTCTAACGCTTCCTCTTCCTCTTCTTCGTCTTCATCATGCTCGATTTCATTCCCATCATGATCTAGAAAGTGAACAGATAATTCAAGAGTGTCACCGACACTTAAAGCGACAGAACCAGTTACGGCTCCTTCAAACTCTCTATAGACTTCTGATCCACTTTCATTCTCTAAAATGAAACCATCAGCATCGGTATGTCCTTCATCCTGGTTATCATGGTCGTCGTCTTCACAACCGGTTACAAATAACATGACACATGTAAGTGAAAAGATAATATATCTTTTTAATGAATGTAAAAATAATAATTGCATAAAATGCTCCTTTAAAGTATTTGTATAAAGATTCACTACTTTTAAAGTAGTGTGATTGTAATGTTTTTTTAATTAAAGGAGGGGAGGGGGTGCTCTAGAAGCAATACTTGATTGACATAATAGTTTATTGAAAACATACTCATCACAATGATACGGAGTTTTCGTTTTTCCATATGTATTGATGTTATATGCATTATTGTATATTTTTTGGTTATTTCGACTTCTTGTACATTCATCACAATCAGTTTCCAAAGCATGATGATCTGATGAATTACATTCTGGATTACATATACTGTAGCCTTCTTCTTTTGTGTGGGCATGCTCAGAGAAATGGAAGCCACCAGAAAGAAGCAAAAAGGATAGCGTGAATTGGCTAAGTCCTCGGAAGATATTTTTTAGATTACTTTTTTTATGCATAAATAATATTGCTTAATTTAATAGCTAATGCATATAAAAATCTGACCATATTTTTATATTTTAAAAATAATTATATTATTTTAATAATTGATATTGAGACTAAGTCTCAGTAATTGTATATTTACTTATTGATTATTGAAATTCAAAAATAAAAACAAGTGGGTTCTGCTCAAAATTATAAGTCTATACTTAAAATTGGTTCCGAAACTATGATCGGGGCCCACTTTGTTTTTTTAAATATTTAGAGGAAAAAAATGGAAAAAATAGGTTTATTCTGGGGCAGCAATACTGGAAATCAAGAAGAGGCAACTAACTTTCTAGCTGATTATTTGAAATCAGAAGGTTATGAGTTAGACTTATATAATATTGTAGATACATCACCTTCAAAAATGCTGGAATATAAAAAGCTCTTAATTGGATGTCCTACTTGGCATATCGGAGAACTTCAAGATGATTGGGATGCAATATATGAAGAATATAAAAAATTAGATTTTTCTAGTATCAAAGCTGCTTTCTTTGGATGCGGTGACCAGGTTGGTTATAGCGATAATTTCTTAGATGCTATTGGATTACTTGCTAAGCCTTTCATTGATAATGGCGGAACATTAATTGGTCGTTGGCCAACAGAGGGTTATGAATTTGATAATTCTTTGGCTGTTGATGGAGATGATTTTCTTGGCCTCGGATTAGATAATGATAATGAGGAAGAATTAACAGAAGAGCGTTTAATCATTTGGGCTGAGCTTATTAGAGATAAATTTGAAGATGATCTTTAACTTTTAAAATTTTGCTACAAGAAATTCTCGCTATTGGTACTTTTTATTAAGAAAACTTAAAAAGTTTCCAATAAGATTTAAAAAACCTTAGGTCTCATTAAGGTTGGCATTTTTGTGCATTTTTTCATTTTATTGTATATTTAGGAATGCGTGAATATGATTTGAGGAAATTTTATCCTTTGATATTAATATTGACTTTCTGGTTTCTAAAGCCACCTGAAGAATTAAACATAATTGGTTATCGTATTTTCATCATTTTTGTTTCCGTTGTTTTTTCAATTTTGTTACAATCTATACCGACTGCTGTGAGTGTTCTCGCTGGTTTAACTTTTTCTGTTTTAACAGGATTAATGCCTTTAAAGTCTGCTTTGAAAGGCTATAGTGATTCAACCACATGGCTCGTTGTAATTGCATTTTTAATTGCTGGTGCGATAATTAGTTCAGGACTAGGTAAAAGATTATCTCTTTTAAGCATACATTTTCTTGGCCGATCTATTACTGGGTTAGGTTATGCTATATGTTGTGCTGAACTTATCTTGGGGCCAGTTGTGCCCTCAAATACAGCAAGGGGAGTTGGCATATTGGCGCCAATTGTTGATTCGATTTCAAAAACGCTCGGATCTTCACCAAATAATAATCCTCAAAAAGCAGGGCAGTATCTCAATCTAGTTGGGGCTCATGCAAACTTAATTACAGCTGCTATGTTTTTAACTGGTATGGCTGCAAATCCATTAGTCTCTAGGGCGGCTTTAGAGATATTTGATATTGAATTTGGTTGGTTTAAATGGGCGTTAGGAGCTATCGTCCCAGGATTAATTGGGCTGGCAGGTTTACCAATATTAATAAAGTACTTATCTTCTCCAAAGATTGAATCAATTAAGCCCGTTCGAACTAAAATAAATTACGAGCTTCAAAAGCTCGGTCATTGGACAAAAGCTGAGATAGCTACTGGAATTATAATGGTGTTGATGCTTTTTTTATGGTTAAGCAAGGATCTTCATGGGTTTGGTACTACAACAGTAGCTTTGAGTGGGCTTATTTTGATTTTATTTCTAAAAGTAGTGCCTTGGGAAAGTATGGTGAAAAATCATAAAGCTTGGGATACTCTAATTTGGCTAGGGGGGCTATTAACATTAGCAACAAGTCTAAAAGATACCGGGTTTATTTTTTGGTTTTCTGGAGTCCTAGAAACCGGTTTATCAAATTTTTCTCCAATTCTAATAATATTATCTTTAGCGCTGATTTATTTTTATTCAATGTATTTATTTTCAATGTTAACAGCTCATATTATAGCATTATCTAGCGCAATGTTTTTAATAGCAGATAATTTGGGCTTTGAACCAATAATTATAATCTGTTTAATCGCATATTTTTCTAATTTAAGTGGTTGTTTAACTAATTATTCTACGGGGCCAATAATTATTTACTTTGGGAATGGTTATGTCTCTCCTTTGAAATGGTTTAAAATTGGATTTATAGTTTCGATATACCATATAATTATATGGCTTGGCATTGGTTCTATATGGTGGAAATTTTTAGGCTGGTGGTAAAAAATATTAAAGTGTGTTTGGGATATACTTTAGAAATGGATTGTCATTTCAACAAAACAATAAAAATAACAATGCGATTTTAAACCTTCTTCAATTACGAAAGCGGTCATAAAGATAATTGAACGTCAAAAAAATATTTTATTTATGGACATTTTTAAAAAGGTTATTTAATTCCCTTAATTACGAAAACAATTTTTAATTTAAATAATGTTTATTTTTGGATATAAATAACAATGGTTGATGTATTTGAGTTTATAAAGGAAAAAAGAGCCGACTTAAAAGACAATACTGATCGTTATCGTGTTATGATTGAACCCACATTCAAAGCATTGTCCCAAAAATTAAATAGCAGTATCAGTAATACTTTGAACAACCCTTGGATGCTTAATATACCATCTATTGACAGACCAGCTATTTTCAAGAAAAAAGAGCCAATCTCAAACGAAAATATTAAAAAGGCATATGATAAAATTAAAAAGCGAATAGGGGAAGAGATATTAGTGGGACAATGGGAAACTGTAGATCAAGATCAAATAAATAGATTTGCAGATTTAACAGGAGACAATCAGTGGATTCACACGGATGTTGAAAAAGCAAAGCTTGAATCGCCATTTAGATCAACAATTGCCCATGGCTTTTTGACCTTGTCATTAATTCCAAAATTGACAGAAAATTTTGATTTTGAAAGTATCCACCCAGGATTAAAAATGATTGTTAATTGTGGATTAAATCAAGTACGCTTTCCATATCCTGTAAAATCAGGCTCAAAAATAAGAGGCCGAGTAAAGATTACTAATTTAATTCCAAAGAAAAATAATATTGAACTTGTTAATGAAGTTAGTATAGAAGTTGAAGGAAGAAAAAGATACGGGTGTGTGGCTGAAACGGTTTTGAGATTATATTATTAAACTAGGTTCGTTATTTAAGTATCCTTAATAATTTTAAAGAAGAATAAATATTAAAGCCTCTATTTTCAAAATTTTTGCTAGTTATAGATACCTTCCTAAAAACATACATCTATTATTTTTTTTAGAATTTAGCTTAAGTCTTATTCATGTCGCGTTTATCCTAATTCTTAACATTTATTTAAGAAAAAAGGGTTTCTCTGATCCTGAGATTGCTTCTTTTAATTCATTACGCTTTATTGGTGCGCTTATCCTTGCTTTGCCATTAGGCCTATATATTAGAGGAAAAAAATTAAAACCTTTCTTTATTTTGTCCTCATTGTCTGTTCCTCTAACTAGTGTAATGATTATTGAGTCTATTAGATTGTCCATAACACCTTTAATTCAGCTAGCATTTATATTGTGGGGAATAGGCATGATGGTAATGCGAGTGTGTTCCTTGCCATTTATTATTAGAAGTACATCTGAAAAGAACAGCACGGAGGCTTTATCATTGAGCGCGTCAACATGGTCCTTATCGACAATTTTTTCAGGCTTGATGATATCTGGTCTTGATTGGATCTCTAAATTAGAAATATTTGATAACAGGTTTTCATTTACTGAATATAATATTTTATGGATAATTACAATAATTGGATTATCATCATATTTTTTCGCGATAAAAATTGATGAAAATGCAGATGAAAAACTGAGTAAAAAAAACGGTATTTTTTCATTACACAAAAATTATGATTGGAAAATAATATTTAGAGCCCTTTCTCCTTTGATTCTTATTTCTGTCGGTGCAGGATTAACAATACCTTTTGTTAATTTATTTTTTAATTCAGTTTTTGGCTTTAGTTCTAGCAATTTTAGTTTATTGGGAAGTGTTACAGCCCTCTTAGTTTTCATTTTTTCATTATTAGTGCCAACTTTGAGAAAAAAATATGGTTATTGGGCAACAATTGTTGTTGTACAAAGCTTTGCTATAATATTTTTAATTATTATGTCTTTGACAGAATTATACGCTAATCATAGTTATGCCTTATTTATTGCTATTTCAGCTTATATATTGAGACAACCATTAATGCATATGGCTCATCCTGCTTCGAATGAACTTATGATGAACTTTGTAGGTAAAAAAAATCAAGAATTAATTAGTGCATTAAGTTCAAGTCTATGGAGCGCTTCATGGTTTATTAGCGCCAAAATATTTGAATGGTTAAGACTTCTTAATTTTAAATATTATGAAATATTTTTAATTACTGCGGCTTTTTATATTGCTGGTGTAATTCTTTTTGGTTTTATTATAAATGAATATGAAAGAAATAAAAATAAGTCTCAACCTGTATTGCCAATTGCTGACGAGTTATCAATTGATTGAAAAATAATAGTGGATATCTTCTACTTGAAGATTGTAATTTTTAAAAAATAAAGGATATAAATATGAAAAAATTATTAATATTTATGGTATTGTTATCATTTTCATTTTCTGAAGATAACAAGGTGAATTTGAAGATTAGTGGTATGAAGTGTGCATATAGTTGTGCTGGCAAAGTCTCTGAAATCGTTCAGAACATCAAAGGTGTAGAAAAATGCAATGTGGATTTTGCATCTGGAACTGCTGAAGTAGTTTATGATGATAAGAAAATCAATTCAGAGAAAATTGTAAAACTCTTGAACAAAAAGACATATTATAAAGCAGTTATACAGGAAGAGAAAGATTCAAAAGCTAGCTCAATCTAGTTTTTGACTATCTGTTTTTTTGAAACCCCGCTTTATGCGGGGTTTTTTGTTTAAATATTAAATGTTGAATTAAAATGTGCGGTAGATATGTAAATAAAAACACTCCAGAAGAAATAATGGAGTTATTTGGTTCGGAAATTGAATTGGATGAATCTAATGCATTTAAACCAAGTTACAATATCTGTCCTACCCAGATTGCTTCAATTTTAAGGGTAACTTCTAATCGAATAAAATTAGATAGGATGAATTGGGGTTTAATACCTTCGTGGTCTAAAGATAAAAAATACGCATCCAATCTAATTAATGCTCGATTAGAAACTCTTAATGATAAACTTAGTTACAAAGGTTTAGTCAAAAGTTATAGGTGCATAGTTATCGCTAGTGGATATTATGAATGGTTAAAAACAGAAAATGGAAAGGAACCCGTCTACATATACTCAAATCAATCCGTCCTACCTATAGCTGGTTTATGGACTACTTGGGGAAGTATGAATTCATTTACTATAATTACGCAAAGTTCTTTTGGCCAGCTAAAAAAGCTGCACCAAAGAATGCCTCTAATATTAGACAATTCAAGTATTTTTTCATATTTAGACGATAGTGTTGAATTCAATAACTCGTATAAAGTATGCAGAGACGGTATTCAATATCACAAAGTTTCAAAAATAGTTAATTCGGTTAAGCATGATTCGGATGCTTGTATAAAAAGTATAGATTAATATTTTTAATGATTCATCCTTTAAAAATTAAAATGAATCATTTGAATCTTTAGCTTTTGATTTTTAAATATTTCTAATAATATACGGCATGCGTATACAATTAATTGCTTTCATTGTGCTTATGGGGTATGTCTTCTCTCAAGATGGCCGACCTTTTGAGATTACAGTTACACCTAGATATGTTGATGAGAAGAGAATCGTTGTTAATGTTCAGCTAACTAATCTCACAAATAAACCTTTAGATTATTTAGAAGGATTTCTTCTAGAAAGGAATTCTTCTAGAAAACTTCTTGATGAAAAAAGAGTGGTCCTTGCGGCTGGTTATGAACCCTCTCTAGAAACTGGTTTTGCTTCAACTAAGAGCATGTCATATGTAGTGAGTAAAGGTAAACCAAACACATATGAGTTTGTTATTTCTAAATGTAAGTTTTTTGGAGAATCAAAGATTTTCACTTGGCATCCAAAAGCAGGTTACATTCGAATTGAATAAATATCTAAGCTAAAACAAATTTAAAAAGCCCCTAGAAATTCTTGGGGCTTTTTTTTTGCGGTTTTAATCAATTATATTAAAATAAAACAAAAATGCTGGCAGAGAAAAAAATGAATCACTGTTTGTCATTGTTCGTAGTGATTAAATTTTTTACTACTAGCTTGAAGTGTTAAGTGATAAAATTGTAATTCCTAATATCAATTATTCAAATCAGTAATTAAACAAATCACGGAGGTTAACCATGAACAAGTTTATATATTTTTTCATCATAGCTTTTATAAATGGAACTAATTTGAGGCTTGCTCATGATTTTTATGATAACAGAATACCAAAGAGCATAAATAGTTATAAAGAAACATCATCAAAAATTATTTTAAAAGAGAGTACATATTTTTATAAAAATGGTCACACGAGCTATAAGGTTGAATATGATGCTAATGGTTTGAATAGTAAAAAAACTTGGTGGCATAATAATGGCAATAGAAGCAAAATGATTACATTTAATGATGGTAAAATTGATGGAATATGGATCACATGGTCCTATGATGGTTTGATTACAAGTGAGAGGTTTTATAATGATGGGTTAATGATCAAGGAGAGGGTTCGGCAAAAATAAATTTTTATAGAATCTATTAAACTATTCAATTTAGATGTAAATTTTTCAATTATTTTATCTATAACTAAAAACAATTTTCACATATGGAATTATTTAAAATAAAATCCAATATTGATGAAATAGCTAATGCACTTACCTATCAAGTATCATTAGTTAGTACGGTGTTTTCCGGGCATATTGTTAAAAACTACAGCCTTACCTATAAACAGCATTTAAGATTATTGCTTATCTCCTCTGCGCAGCAAATTCATTTAATTGATCGGTTACTTTTTAAAAATAATTTAAGATGCCGTGAGTCAATTATTCACCGTGTTTTAATTGGTCAGGCTAGGATGATTGCCGGATTATGGCCGAATTTATACGAAGAAGGTTCTTTAGAATTTTTTTCTGATAAACAGTTAGAATATTCTCAATACCCTGAAAAACTTAAAAATGATAACACTAACTACCCAACAGGCTCATTATTGTGGGAATTTGGGGAGGAAATAGCTTTTAATATTAGCATGCAAAAAAACCACAAAATTATTTTAACAACTATAGGCACCTATAAATTCTATTATTTCAATAATGATGAAATAATGGCTTTTATTAGAAATTAATATCTAATCAAGGAACTGCGATGAATAACCTTTTTTTAAAAAATGTAATTATTCTTGC